>Ga0074193_1000715_pt1 | contig 50721 bp, 34 predicted proteins | sample EPASupsiteHSE605_FD_64523 | JGI IMG/M metagenome (GOLD analysis project Ga0074193, IMG submission 64523) | Bioremediated contaminated groundwater from EPA Superfund site, New Mexico - Sample HSE6-05 | ecosystem: Environmental > Aquatic > Deep subsurface > Groundwater > Contaminated ...
TGTTGAAAAAGCAGGTGATGTTTATGATATTTGCAATTGTCTTCATTGTGATTCTCTTTGTCAACTTCTTAATGATGATTCATCTGAGAGAGTTCTCTCTCTCCTAATTCAAAACGAAAGTAATAACATTGATTTCTCCAAATATGAAAGATCAATTACTCAAAAGATAGAAACATATTTGAAGAATTCAAGCTTCTGTTTGGTTTCTCTTCCATCATTATGTCGCATTTTTGCTCATTCTAATCAGACTTTCTCTTTATCTTCTTTAGAACAATTCTTGATTGGATGTATGAAGCATCATGGAACTTGTGCTAAAATCCTTCTTAATAACATCAAGTATCAAACACCCTCAGATCTCTCTGAACTGAACAGATTTCTTCAAATCATGTCTATTGAAAACACAGATGATATATATGATAATACAAATGAGGTATTTTCGTTGTTTCAGAGAGAATTTAATGAAATGAGGAGTCTTTCAGAGAGAAATATACTAATTATTAATGAGATGAATAGTAGACTCGAAAATCAAGACAAAGTAATACAGGATCTGAAATCAGAAATTGATTCAGCTAAATTAATAATTGGTAAGCAGTTTAACATGATTCAAGAAAAAGAATCTGTGTTGTCAGAGAAAACAATGTTAATACAAGCTAGAGATGTAACAATTGCTGATAATAACAAATATATTCAAGATAAAGACAATCAATTAACACAGATTAAGAGTTTATACCATGGGGTTGAATACCCATTCAACTCAGATCTGTTTTCAGGTATTTTGGATGGATTGTCAAAGAAACTTGGTAGGAATTTGGCTGGCTCTAGTGATGTTGATGTAACAGTATCTAGTTTTCAAGGGGATTGTGTCCCAAAAAATGTTTTGAAAAATGATGATAGTCGCTGGCAAAGTAAAGATATCCCCAATTCATGGATTCAATATGAATTCAAAGAAAGAAAGGTATCTATTACATCTTACTCGATGAATTTAAACTGGAAATCCAAATCATGGAAAGTTGAAGGGTCAACAGATGGATCAACATTCGAAATCATTGATAACAAAGTAGATAATACCGATTTCCAGAACAGTAATGGTAATTTTAATGATCCTAGTGCTCAAAAGAACTTTCCAGTTCAACCTAATAACAAGTATTACAGGTACATTAGAATCACATCTACTAGTAAGACTTGGAGTAACAAAGATTATTTCGCTCCATACCGTATTGAATTCTTTGGATATGTGCAATCAGATTAACTCGTAAAAACATGAGAATCCATCATTTTACTCAACAAGAACCCAAAACCTAACTATTTTTGTTTAATCCTTACATTGATTAATATCCTATCACCATCAAATTCTTGACATTTCTTATCTCCATTGAAAATCACATTATTACTAACACCCTGGTCATATTCCAATTTCTTTTTGAGATCAGTTCTATCATTTGACTTCAAAAATGCATTCTCTAAAGTCATACCAGGTGTATCTACATAATAAAACGTAAATTTATGATCATTTTCATTATAAAACACAAAAAGCTTAACAAAACCTTTCATCTGGACATTTTCAATCTCTTTTTTAGCCGCTGGACTACGAGAAGCTCCATCTCCTTTTCCTTTCCCACTTGATTGGGGCTTTTTCGGTATCATCTAACTGACAAAAATTGAACTTTATTTTTTCGTACTAACAACTCTAGCGGACCTAATTTTGATCTTTTTAACCTTTCCTTCTGCAGCCAGAGCCTCTTTTAGCTTTGTCAGCTCATTTAGTGTTGTTTCGTACTTAGCTTTGTATAGGGTTGAGTTATCGACAGTTTTTGGCCTGTTCTTTAGGTCGAGAGCAAGCCTTAGCTCACGAATTTCTTCTTCCTTCATGTTCAGCTGCGAATCTTTTTCTTTTAGTGAGTATTCGAGCGATGATACTCTGTTTCTGAGTTGTGTGATTTCGTCCTGTGAGCAGTTGAAGGAATTGGTATCTGTCAACCCTAAATCAAGAGATATGTCTTCTTCGAACGAGCTTGCAGGAGATAAAGCTTTCGGCGGAGATGGAAAATCATCAATAGTTGAATTATTCTCTTCAGAAAAAGGAGTTGGAGGTCTTGGCTGATTTCTGACTCTGGGGAGCGAAATTGACTCAAATATTACAGAATCTCGATTTTCGAGGTGCTGAACAAGCGTGTCCAACCCTTTTGGTGTCGGAGCTCTGATAAATTCATTCTCTTCTTCATACCACATTTATACGTTTAAAAATTTAATTAACTAAGTGTTTTAGTGTTTAAATCCGATTTAGAACAATGTAACACTACCAATTGGATCGAAATTATCCTTTTTTTGTCACATAAATTTGGGGCATAATGATTTCAACATTGAAATATTTTTTTGATATTCATGAGATAAGTTTTACTATTATATAACCCTAAATGATTCACAATAAGTTTCTATATTGTCTTTTTAATACCTGCCAATTCATATTTATTTCAATTCCCACAGTAAATTTATTTACACCTCTTACCTGCTAAAATCAAATGGTTGGGGAAAGACTTAAGTGCGTTTCCGATTTAAATCATCCAGAAATCTCTAATAAATCAATGATTGCATTGCTGTTAATAACTCGTCATGGGGCCAGAGCTCCAATTGATAATTGGGGTCTCCCGAATGAAACAGGCTTTTGGAAGTGTTTGGGAGAAGATTCGCTTGTTCCAAAAATGGAAGCATCTAATGGAGAGATTCTTAGAAGATACATGAAGGTTGTGAGTGAGAACTCTTTTGTTTTTCCTCCTTCTTGCTTGAATGGAGAGCTTCTTGTTGATGGAATGAAGCAGCATAAAGAACTAGGAGAATACTTCAGAAAGTATCTGGTAGACGAAATCAAACTTCTTCCACAAGTTTTTGACCCCAGCTTGATATATATCAGGTCTTCATCATCTGATAGATGCATTAGATCAATGATATCATTCATTCAAGGTTTTTATCCTGCAAACAATCCAGGAGAGATAATAAGTTTTTATACAGGTATTAAGAGCCTTGAGCCTCTGCATCCAGATCCATATGGCTGTAGGGATATTCAAAAGGCCTATGCCAGATTTCTTCAGACTGAAGAATTTAGTAGAAGGAAAAATCTTTCTATTGAAAAGCAGACTCCTCTTTATAATTACCTTCAATTAGAGAAATCAAATGAAAATTGGATGTGGCTAGGGGATTGGATGTATTCTTATGTCTGCAGTAACCAATCTATTCCTCATGTTGTTACAGAAGAAATGTTTGAACTTGCCATGAATGACACATTTTTTTATTCTGGTGGTCTATATAAAATGTTCCCAATGATATGCAGTGGAGGGATTTGGAGGACTATCTTAGAGCTTATCAACTCTATCTTATCAGGAAGATCCCCAACAAAATTTGCACTGTTAAGTGGCCATGACACAACAATCATGGCAATTTTAGCTTCACTCGGAATCGATAATCAAACAGCAATTCCACCATATAGATCTCATTTAGCTATTGAGATTTATAAGGAGAATCAAATTAGATTTGTCCTTAATGGAATTATTCTTAAAATTGATGATGGAGAGTATCTTTCATTCACAAAACTCATGAATATGATTGGACAATCATTGAAATATTGTATTGATTAGAGTTTTCAAATCGTTTATATAAAACAATAGCATTTTGAGTTTTGGTATCTCAATACAACAGTTTGCAGTTTTCTATTGAATAATACAATAATATTGAATGAATCTTTTAAGTTTTAAGTATTTGCCAATGTCACATTCTGGCAATTGACATTAATATGTTTTCATTGTTAATAGCTTGCACTTTGTGTATCAGGAAGTGCACTCGAATCCAAAGATGCCCTCATGGCTTGAAACATTGTGATGAATCGGAGCAATTATTAGTTAAGATATGCAATGCCAAAGTAATCCCAAAGATTGACCATGAAAACTATGCTACTCCTATTACCAGGCCACCACGATCAAGTTATATTCCTCGTCCAGTTCCACTTGAAGACAATAAAGGGGGGATGAAATGCTCATATAATTCAAGGAGAGAATGGGTTTGTGAGGCTTCATATGAATGGTAAAAATCACAACAATTATCTTTTATTGAAAGAAACACCCTTGTAAACCAATAATCTCCATAATTTAGTCCCTTATCCGTTTTGACTGGAAGGTTTATTTTAGGAAGTGAGTCATTTTTTATAATTTTCCACCACCAATGATTCCAAAAAGGCCCAAGCGCCCATCAGCCCCCCCATCCCCGAAAACATCAGCCCCCCCATCCCCGAAAACATCAGCTCCCCCCATCCCCGAAAACTTCTGCCCCCCTTCTCTGCCCTCTCCATGCCCACCATCACATGATTCCTCAGGAGACCAAGCTCCCAATAATCTGAGTTTCCCAATTTATATTGTGTTTTCATATAATGATCAGTTCGCTACATGTGAAGTTACTCATGACTCTCCAAAGATTTTGGGAGAGCTTGTACCAAATGATCTCGTCGACAATATTTCTAGCTATAAGGCAATGAAAGGAGAAATACCACTGGATTTTAGTCTTAGTGTTGAGAAGATCTCTGGTTTAAAGGTGTTCTCGATGATTGATTTAGTAAAAGTTTAAGCATTTTAATGGATGTTTCTCCGCACTGGGAAGACATTAACTCCAATAATCGTCAGCAGTTGATTCAGATGCACAAGGATCTCGAAATTCCTCTTATAGTCGGTGCATCTGAAGAAGAACTGAAGATAGTTGTTTTATCGAGGCTTAATCCAAATGATCAGGTTTTGCGTGAAAAAGTTGAAGAGATTTACATGACAGAGAGAAGGAATGGAGATGGAAATACTTTTTTATTTATCATTAGATTAATCATATATACTAGTTTAGCTTTTGGTGTTTTGCATAATCTCAACAAATATTTGGCGCCAATTCCGTATTGTGATAATAATATGATCCATAATGGATGCAAAAAGTGTCCCAGGGGAGCTGAATGTAAAGGCGGAAGCGCTTTTTGTGGAGATGGAGAGTATATTAGCAAGATTGGATGCGTTAGCATTATAAAAGAACCCGAAATCAATGTGATGATAATGATTGCTAATTATATAAGCCAAAGGCAGGGAGACTGTATTGAAAAATTACCTGATCTGAGGATTGGTGAGTTCCAGAATATTTTCCCATTTGCCGATATTCAAAGCATTTTAAACGAAGAAGAGTTGGGGATTAGATTAATTAATGGTACATTTAATTCGGTAAAGCCACAAATAACGCTGATATGTCGAGCAATTAACTATATTGAGGAAAACAGAAACATCGCTGCTCCAATAATTATCATTATGTTTGGGGTGTTTATTAATTACAAGGTGAAAGCAAGAAAAAATTCCAGAATGGAAAAAGCAAAAGAAATAGCCAAAAGCGCACATAGAATATTAGCTTCAACAGACAAAGAAGTTTATATATATGATCTGAAGGTACAACTGAGGGATAAATTCAAAAACCTAGATCCAATTTGGAAGTATATAGTAAGATATATTGAAAACGATTCACATGTATTGGTTGGGTTTAAGGGCGTGAGAAGGGAGGCTTATTGGAAATGGACACATGAGTACTAGATTTCTGCCTTTGTTAAGGCCTCAACATAGCATATTTGCAGTTCAGGATACTTTTGCATATATCGAACGAAATATGTTTTTAACATTCTTATCAATGATAGCTCGTGATCATTAAAAATACACTCTTTCAACTTTAATTTCTGAATAAAAACAGCAATAATATAGATAAAACCAAGAATCCATTTACGCGACTTAATAATAATTAATTCTTTAAACAAATGATATGATGTTTTCGCAGCATACTTCTTTTCTTTCAGATTATGCTTAACAGCATTAATCAGTCTCATAACATCAAAAATAAACTTCATACGTAGCTCGAATGATGTTGAGTGATTGACCTTCTTCACAATACATTGATATCTACTGATATATCGTTCGAATCTTTTAGGATAACTATAAAATTTTTTCTTTTGCTTCTCTACAATCTTATTTAACTTATTCTGGAATTTCGGTAGAATACGGAAGCTTTCTAAAATCTTTATTTCAACCATATCCACAAGAGAAAACGCAAATGCCCTTTTTGCTTTAGAACATACAGTAAAATTCCCAATAATTTTATCAAAAGAATTGAGAATTTGCTTAGTTGATTGACCCAAATATCTCTCTTTTTGATTTTTTGCTAAAAGTTGGCAAACACGATATGAATAATCCTCAAACATAACAATCCATTCTAAAGCTATGTTTAAATTGTTTTTTTGGTCCAAATATTGTTCAAAAGCAATACCATTCAATTCAAGTTCTTTGATTGAACGCCATAATCCATATCTAATAAACTCTGCTCGATCAATATTCATTATATAAGAATCAAATGTATTATTAAAAGTCTTGAGAATAACTCTGTTTTCAAGTCCACGGGCTTTGCTCATTTGTGTATTAGGAGTACATATGAATGGCTCAAAATCAGGACATGAAGATAAAAGAATCTGGCTTAGATCTTCATCCAATTCTTCGGGATCAGCAAAGTTTGATGAACTATTTCTTAATGGAATATTATTCTCGATTGAATTAACATATTCAATTAAATCATCAGAATCAGATTCATTTGAAGATTCTGATTCAAGAATAGTCATTTTTGGTTCATGAAACATAAATATTGAAGAATAATAATTCCATAGTTTGACAATTCTATCATCAACTTTGAAGCTATCCAATTTTCTTTCACTAAAAAATAATGAAGGCTTTTCTGGTTGTAATAGAGGAGGCATGTAAAACTCTGTTTTTAGTGGTATATTTCTTAATGAACTTTTTGTTTTTTTGAGATAATCTTTCCATTCACTGAAAACAGAAGGAAAACTCATATCTAATTCAAGAATGGATAATAACCCATCAATGGATACTATATGATACAAAGGAATTGCATATTTTCCAATAACAAATGTATCTGGCACACTAATCTGAGATACTTGGATGTTCATTTTTTGTATATATGTGGAATAATCTGAAAATTCGGCCAGTTCTTGACATAGCCTATCGATCTTAATGTCAGAAAACTCATTTGAGGATATGTACAATGAGATATGCTGCAAAATTAGATTATGAATGATCAACTCCCATACTTGAGAGCAGGACCAATTGTGGATTGCTTCAATTATTAGATTATTATGATGAAGTGATAGTTTTGGTAAATGATGATTACACAGTTGAACAATTTTAATGCAATGAGCCTTATATGAACTTTTTAGAGGCAGTGGGTTCCACAAAAATTCTTTAAAAACAGCTTCACAAAAGGGAGCAACAGAGCAGCATACAAAATATGGCGCAGAAAAACCAATAAACTTCTTGGGCTTAAACAATTTTAGCGCTTTGGTATAAAATAGCTGAGCTTCATGAAGATAAGCGTCAAATGCAAAGTAGGCAAAAATTTGTGGAATTCCCTTCCATGCTAAATCCCTAAAATGAGCCTTATTTTTCATAATCGATATAGTTCTTAGCATATCATTGCTACAAGTTTTAAGTAAGTTTTTCAATTGAGTGTAATATGGGGCTGTGCCTTTTTCCAGAATAGAATCCAATCTTTGTACATCGATAAAAGAAGATATTAACATTTCTTTTCGCTTTCTTTTATCAAAATATCCATTTAAATACCTGATAATATAATAATACGTATTCACGTTCCGGTTTTCGCTCAATATTTTGTTCTGGGTTTCCGCTGACTTAGAACTCAATTCTATAAACTGTTTATCAAGATTAACAGGAACATGATGATCTAAATACTGGTAATAGTTTATCAGCTCTTCCATATAAAAAAATGTTCTTTTATACATTAACTAATCAACAATGCTATATAAGTTGGGAATGTTAATCTTGCTGATTGGCTTTCCTCTCATAAGGAGATCAGTAATGACGTGCAAGACTTTCACATCTTTAGATCGATCAATGGGCTTTGGCAATTCAATTGGTAGTTGGTAAGAAGTATGTTTTGGTGAATGTGGTATTATCTTGGTTAGGTACTCATATTCTTCAAGGTAATTTTTCTGTTTGCACAAGTTTTGATACTCTTTGAGCCTTGATATAGTATTCTTTCCAATCTTGTTCGAAGAATTCATAAGATATGAATAAAGTTCTGTTTCTGGTTTTTCTGTAACTATTTCACTTAATCTCCCGATTAATGGAGAATAACTGGTTTTGGATGGTGATTTTGATAATATTGTCTCCATCATTGTAGATGTTTTGTTATTCTCTCCATCATCATTACCGAAACTGTTGCTTCTTGGCCTTTTTGATGGAGTTATCTTATGATCCTCTAGAATTGGGGTAACTGTGGGCTGAACCACTGGTTTCCACACAGATCTTTCGATGGTTGAGAATGATGTAACAACAGAGCCTGTTCTTTGGTGATGAATCGCAGCAGAATTCTTAATCATTGCCACTGAAGCAGCGCGGACAAGGGGTATCAGATCTTCTGGAGGCTCATATCCCATTGCTTTCCATCTTCCCATATTCTTCTTTGACAATTCTTTAACTATTTCAACATTAGGATCACCATCAGAAGACTCATCATAGCCAGAATCTTCAACTTGTATTGGAACAATTTCTTCAATATTTGGTACAAAACCTGCTAAGCTATCAGATCCTTTGGGAATGATATGCCCCTGCAATGAAACAAATGATGGCTGCCTAACACTCAAACCTATTTGTTGGGATGAAGAATCTGTGTCAGAATGCTTATCAAAAACAATTATCGGATTCTCCTCTTCCGAATGTTCCTTTTTCACTATCGAACTTTTTAAACTGGAGAAGGTTTTCTCAAAGTGAATGTCCAAATCAGTTTTCGTTGATTGGTGCTCTGCCAAGAGAGTTGCAAAAGGGTTTTGATCGTCGTTCATTTTGTGAATAAATAAACCGAAATTACATAAAAAATTTACAAATCGCACTACCAGAAGGGGCACCACCCTACATAGTGCCTGATGTACTCCTTTGGGTCAGCTGCTGTGTTGATTAGCCATGAAACTTGTTCATTAACATCTATTTCAGATTCAACATTGTCTTTTCCGGACAATTTGGACGAGACTCTCTCTAAAATACCTTTTTGAGCTTTAACATTGGGCTGGTGTTCTTTCCCATAAAAAATTGGCTCATGGATGAATACTTCGAGCTGTGAGACTACTGGGCTTTGGTTTTCTCTCAGAACCCAAAGAACATTTTCGCATGTGTTCTGAAATAGTCCTTCAACAGAACAACCATCGAGAGCATTCACAAACATTCTGGTTAATCTAAAAGGTACTCTTTCTGCAAACAGTGGTCTATTCATAGCTACTTCAAAAGAATCACCAAAATCAATATGAATAACTTTTCCTGTATGCCTCTGAATCATAATATTGGAAGGGTGGCGATCTCCAAGGCCAATAATATACCCTGCCATTGACATTAATGCTGTTGAAATTGTATAGATTCGGCTTCTTTGTAACCATTGATCTGAAGTGGGTGATTTTAACCATAATATTTCTCTTAATTCGTTTGCTGCGGTACCTGAAGCTACATGTTCAAACACTTCATACCTTTGGAGAGAATTCAAAGAATTAAACACTTGTCCTGATAATTCTGATGATAGCTCGTTTTCGATTGCTTGTTTCATGTCCCTTTTATCACGAAAATCAGTAATCAGTTGATGACATGTATCTGCTCCTGTCACCCAAGAAATTAACCCAGAATTGGGTGCAAGGGGGATAATTGAGTATTCTGCTATTGAAACACATAATGATGATGTGTTATGATTGGTTTTCAATAATGTATTAACAAGAACAAAATATTGGATAATTCTTTGATCAAGTCTCAAATCCTCATTCCCTTTAAGCAAAAATTTCCATGATTTTCCTTCATTATCATTCATATTAACACATCGAGGCCGCTGTTGAGTTTTCATTACTGTCAAAACAGGATCAATTTGACGTAACATTGGATAAGTTTGGTCGATATAATATGTACCAGGAATCGATAAATGAAACTGTTTCTTTGATGCAAGAGACTCGGAAACTTTTTCAAGATTGATAATTTCGCACTTCTTCATATGTTCTTCGATATCGACAAATATTCCTTTCAAACATTCCCACATTGTTTTATTGGTAGAAACATCACCATTTTTGAATCTTTCAAATAAGATTTTGGCTTTTTGTATCAAAGATCCAAATTGTTTTATAAATTGGGAATCATAATCACATTTTGGATCATTAATCATATCAAAGGCTTTTTGTAGAATAACTACACAAAGATTTCTATCCCCAGCGGTATTTGCTTTGGAAGCAACATCAAGATATGTCATAAAGTACTCACACCAACTAACAGATGAACGATGCATCCCATCAATTAATACTGTTGCATCCTCATATTCGGTTGTGTGGAACTTTGAAATTTTTAACAAAATCTCAATCGATGCACAATCCTTTTGATTATCACCAATTAGAGACAAAACAGTCAATGGAAATACTACAGCTTGGAAGTGAACTAAACCAAAATTTGTGATGATTGATTGAACTATTTTCCTGACATTAGGATCAGAATGTGCTACATGTGGCACAATTTGTGGAACTGCTTGAATAATAACGGATGGTGGCATATTCTCAAGCTCTAAAATGATGTCATCAGATAATTCAACTTGATTGCAATATCGGAAGAAAATTGAAAAAAGTTGACAAAGATACTCTAAAGAATTTGAAGGCTTTAGCCTGCTGGCTTTTAGAAAACCACGCATTGAACTTGATACAAAATGAATTCTTTGATCAGGAAAATGAGAAAGAGCTCTACTACTGGCATATGCCCATCCAGACCATGATCTATAATCATCTGGCATTAATTGTATCGATTTCTCAAATATTGAGCAAACTGAACTCAAAACATCTGGTTGACATGTTTTTGAAGTGTATAATTGATACTGCCAATTGGCTTCAATTCTAAAAAGCTTTGCTCTTATTATACCATCTATGTTATTCTCTATCTTATATTTTTCAACGGATTTGATAAGACTATTATCATCAATCCCCATTTTAATCTTTAAAAATGTTGTTGTGGCTTCTGAGTAATGATTAAACAATTTCAAACAATCTTCATCAGATGAAGCATCAAGCAAAGTATTAATTAAAGAAACACAAGACACAGCATGTGATTTGTTACTTCGGCTCCAAGATACTTTTAACTGAGATATGAGAAAACCTACCGGTATTTGGTTTGGAAAATGAGAACAATGTTCATCTATGAGTTTCCATCTTCGTTCTTTTCTTAAAACAGAAATCATTTTGATAAAAGAACTGAGATGTTCTTTGTTATTTAAAACGAGTCCCCTGATTTCAATCAATTGCATCCAATCATCTCCTTTAAATGATAAAAACTTCAACCTATTCTGCCATAGTTGTGTCACTGAGGGTATTGCGGCGGTTTTAACCATTCTGACTTCATCTAACTCAACAATATATTGTGAAAACACTAAGCTTTTCTCTATTTTGGATAAATCTGTTCCACCTGAATTGATACATTCCATTGCTATTCTTTGATATGCATCTTTGATATATTCGATGGCAAGAAAATCTTTTTTCGATGCAATGTAATAAATCCCTAAAAACATCAGATGGTCTAAGTCAAGAATATTTGGGAAATCTTGAATGAATATTTGAGCATTCTCGAGTTCCTTATTTCTATAAAATGCCCAGGCAAACCAAAGAGCTGATTCTTCCTTCATTGATTTATTCATTGTATTATATTGTTCTTTCATTTCTCTGATATGATTCCATTGTTCTAAATGAGCTTTGGCTCTAATAATGTCAACAATATTATACTCTTGTGATAAGTAAATCTCAAGTGCTTTATCCCATTCCCCTAGTTGCTCGTGCCATTTTCCTAAATCAAACAGCGTGATTGCATCTTTGTAACGATTTAGAACCCCCTTTGCCGAATCAATACGACCCATCTTAAGATTTAACTCCAATAATGATTTAATTATTGATACAGACCTATTTGTTTGAAGAAATCTGTGATACAAAAACAATTTTTGTGCCTGAGATACTGACGATTCTGCAATGACATAATCAGGAATATTTATTGGAAATCCTGATCTGTCCATATATTCGATAAAATCAATTATTTCCGGATCAGGCCTCGATCCATTAGAAAAAAGTGGGACCATTATTGAACTAAAAACATCTTTTTCATTGGCACTAGCATCTTTCCAACATGAAAGAAAAGCAAGATTGTGGATCTCTCGTTTAAGTTTAGGAAAATTAGATATGATATTTGAACATACCCTTATTGATGTGATTGGAGAATTAATTACAGCATCCATGCATATATTATTCAGCCAAACAATTTGGTCATGCTTCATCGGATGAGGAATCTCTCCAAAAATATTTTTAACCTGGTACCTATCGAAATCCGAAGAGACATACCCAAATCTATCAATATGCTTATGCAACTCTTTAAGATTATCATTTAGGTCATCTCCATTCATTTTTTCTTTAATTAATAACCATCCATTAACAGATATGTTATGATCACAAAAAAACTGATCAACAACTTCCATAGGTAGTTCAGAATATTTGACTAAGGATAATAAAAGTTGGTTATACATTTGAAGAGTGTAATATTCCTTACTTTCAAAACACATGCGCAATATTCTAGAGCAATATACAGATATTGGCAAACTCTGAACCAAAATCGATAATATCTTTAAAATGTATGCAGATTTTATTGAATCTTTTTTATCTGAATCAGAAGAGAAATAAATTTCACATAATTCAATAAACAAATCAATTGGCTGATGCTGATAAATAATTGCTAAACATAGAAATAATACCATTAAGCGAAAGTGTTGACTATTAGTGTCAAGAACTTTGCCAATGCACAGTGGGTATAAAACTGAGGCAATTGCAGTAAAATCACTTTTTAAAACATATGATAAATTAATTATCACATTAAGGCAATTTGTCAACCCTATATGAACGAGAAAAGAATTCCTTAAGAAACTAATATGTGGAAGGATATTTAACCCAACTATTGATACTAACTGATTCAACATGTCGAAATATATATCTACATCAATACTGGAAAATGAAAAAATGAATGCAAAACCTTGAACAAAATGCCTTAAAAATGGTAATGCTTGCTCAGTCTCATAGAAAAATATTGAAAGAATAGACCTATATAACACTTCCTTTGGTTCTTTTAAATAAACAATAAGACTTCTTAAAACGCTAGATGTAAAATATGACCTTGATTTTGTATCAATTGAGGGTTCATCAAAAAACTCGTTCTCAGAGAGGCTGTTTTGTGGCAATGTTGAAATACCTAAGGCACCTGTACATTTAAAAATATTGCTAATAATTTTTGGGGATTTTTCTCGGGAAATCAATTTTAGAAAAGATGGCAAAAGATCGGAGAATAGACTATACAACCCCAGTTTCAAATTAGTTTCTACGATTAAATAAAAAATGGTATCTAGAACAGATATTAGAATATTTTCATTTCGGTATGTATTCAGAATTCCAACGAAAATTGGAATTAATTGAGGTAAATATATAACAGATGTGCTTGAAAGCACTTTCAATGAATCCAATAATGCTTTATTCTTATTTTCTAAAATTTTTTCCCTTTCGATTCCATAGAGTTTGTTATAATTTATATCGTTTTCGTTAAGTGAATGAATATCTTCATAATCAGTAGCAATGATATCCCAATGAATAACATCATTAAGATCCAAAGAAGGCTTTTTGTTTGACACATCAACAAATGGTTTCCCGTTATTCAATATACGGGCACATATGTAAACAATCTTTTCACTCATGGTTGGAATAAAAGGAATAAAATACCCAGCAATTAATGGGAGGAGATTATAACTATTTTGAGAAGTGCTATTCAAAGGCAAATGTAAATTGGGGAGTAATGTATTATTAATATAATTATACATCCTCGGAATAAAAAAAGAAGGATGTGATTTTGCAGATGAAGATATTAATATAATCGAATCATAACGAACCAGATCATCAACATCATGAAGAAGATTAAACAATGGTGCAAAATTATAAAAATCATTTACCATTTTCAATTCTTTCACTGCTTTTCTTCTGATACTGATGCTCACATCATATACAGCAATATTTATTAATGATTCAATTGCATCTGGGGTATTAATTGCCCTTAATGCTTTAATCATTAGAAATCGAATTTTTTCATTCTGAGAATAGCATACATGATTTATTACTTCAAATATTGGACTAAGGTCATCAAAAAGATGATTTTGAAGAACTTTGATGATTTGCAAAGAGATCAATAGTTCTTCTGCTTTGGCTTTTGGGGTTATCCCTTTCCCAAATACACTTAATAAAGTTTCTTTGTTAATTGGAATAAAATTAGGACAGTATTTAAGTGATTTTATTTGGTATTTATCAATATCACAGAAATCAAAAAACTGTTCAATTACTGTCATTCTTGGATACAACCGAAGCATATTGTACAAAAACCTATGTGAAGATTTCGAATGATGTTTCTGTGTGACAAGGATAAACTTTAAATATTGATAAAGAGACTGAAATGGTAATTCAAACACTGTTAAACTTTTCATTAAAAAGGTCATTGCATCAATTGTACGAAAGCACACTTCTGATATGCTATAATTTAAAAAAGTCATCAATAATTGACTACTATAATGATATTTCGTTTCTCTTGATATCCGACTCCTAATTCTGAGCATTATTTTCACAAATAAATATAAATCTTCCTCTGTTGAAGCATATATTTTGAAATTGTTCAATATAGAATTAAAAAGAAGAGATGTTTTGTCTTGATCAACGAAAGCAACAGGCATGATTTCAAAAATTTTTAAAATTCCTATTGATCCCCTTTCATGAGACTTGAAATGGTTTATACAATTAGATAATACAAAATGAAACTGACTCTCTGCCACAAAAGAACTAGAATACCGCAAATAGTTGCCATACAATGAGCCTGCAACAGTGCTGAGCGCAGTATCATCAACTGATTCAGCAGAAGCAAACACCACGTCTTGATTCTCAGATACATATTTACAAAACTCAGATTTCATATAAAAAGCAACAGAACCTAATATTTTAAACAGGCCATAATATTCTCTAAGAGAATCATGTTGAACTCTTGAAGTTTTCTCAAGTATCTTCTGAATAATGGAAATACTATCAGGCAAATAATGCAAAAAATCAGAAATAACCCATGCAAGAATATCAATTATATCTCTATCATCAATAAATAATGTTTGTTCAATAATAGACACAAAATTTAAAACCACATCGTATGACCTCCGATAATAATGAGAAACAGATAACAATAAGAAAGATTTCCTAACAGAATCAATATCTTCGACATTAAATAATGCATTTATTTCCGTTTCCCATTTCGAATACAAAGAAATCAATTCAGACTCTTTCAAAGCAAGTAAATATTGTCCAAGCGAAAGAACAATGTTATTTCTGGAATTAACCCATTTAGAATAACTATCAATGTCCAAATCATTCAATAAACAGTTGATTTTTTTTAGGTAAAGGTCTTTCATTAATTTAATCGTATTGGTTCTCCAAAAATGAATTGGATGCGTATTCCATCTATTGTTATATATAGCTTGTTGTATGGTATAATGAAACATATTATTGTTTCTTTTTTGGACCCATAGAGAAAATAGCAGCAGCTTTTGGAATATCCTTCTTTTCTTCTTTCTTAAGGTCAATATCTACTGATTTAACTTCCTCAATAGGAATCTCGAAAAGCTCCGGGATGTCAACAAAAAATGCTTTCTCAGCCTTTTCAATCTCCATTTTCTCCAATTCCATGTTAAGCATAAGTAAATTTCTCTCTTGTTTTTCTATTTCTTCAACTGAATCTTTCCCTATGTACTTGATAAAGGGCCCACGATCAGTCATCCTCATTGAAATCAAGTTCTTTTTTTGCAACGAAAAACAAAAGCCTTTAACTGATTCCCATCTTGTGGAACTCATATGAGTGTGTGACCTGTCTTTAATCACTTGAACATAGACGCGATTGGCAGCAATCTCTTTATTTCCGTACTGGGATTTTAAAACACTTAAAAACTGGGCTTCAAATTGCTGGGAATTGTTTTTAAGGACAGAGTCTATGTTGGGTCTTGCTTGGGCCATCAGCATTCTATGTGATTCACTTTGAATATGAGCCCGAAATCCATTTGCATCATTACATTGGTGTTTGCACAAGCTACAATACCACTTTAATTTCTGCATCTTATTGTATTTCATGTTTTTCGAGATTATCCTCGCCTCTGTGAGGACTTTTTTCCCCATTAGTTTTACCCAATGTACCCAAGCGCTGTTGTTGCTTTTTGTCTGTTGATTTGGGTTTTTGGAAGAGAGAATGTCAATCCTTATAAGTATTTTGTCTTAGGGATTAAATATTGTTTAATGACTTTGGAATCTGTTAAGGATTCGAGTATTGACGTTAGAAAGGGCGCAAAACCAAAAAGTGAGATAATTCCTATTACTTTTTGCGAAGTTCGCAAGGAAAATATTCAAAGATACTTCTTTGGCTCGTATTTTAAGTATACATTTGCTCTAATTCTCACAACAATAGTGTCTCTTTTGATATCGATCGCTATAGGATTTTTTAAAATTTATGAACAAGCTAATTACTATTGTTTGATTGTTTTAATATCTTTGTTGATAATAATGAGATTTGGGTCAATGGCATCATCATATAAGCGTGTCAACATTGTTTTCAGCCTATCATTTTCGGTGTTTTATACTTTGGCTTCCTGGTTTATATTGTCGAAATACTCACTGGGAGCATATGATATTCGGCCAATAATCTTCTCAGTAACAGATACATCAAAAACCCTTATTAACATATGCATCTCCATTTTCATTGGCTTTTTAGCTCATTCTCTTTCTTATCCAATGCTTAAGAATTTTCAATCATATTCTAAAATAGCCAATATACGTACCCCCATTAATTTGTATAGTTTTTGTTTTGAAGCCATTAAATCCATCAATGGATTCCCAATGAGGATGCTCAAATTCATTTATATAATGTGTCCATGGTTCTCAATAATATTTTTCTTTATTCGTAATTATACACAATCAAAGAATTTTGATATTCTTTATGACTCCTTATATCTTGGAATCATTTTTGCAATTTCATTCTACAAGCTTTTCTATGTTAAAAATGAGATTAGGCTTATTATTAATGATTCTTTTGAGGCTTACAGGAATTATGAAACAAAAAGAACAATTAAATCTGGGAAAAAGGCTGTTATTTCATTCTATCAAACTGAAAGAATGATTATGATATATGCAACCTCATTAGTTATTGGTCCATCTATCAATATTATTATGGCTCTAATGTATGTATCTAGTTTCTTCATGTCTGGTGTTGCACAATCTATTGGTAGGGTTCTCCCTTTATTCATTGTTCTTTGTACAGATTTCATCATGTCTTCCAGCAAGCTTCTTCCAATAACACTAACACAATAAATACTAAAATCACTTTTTAGAAAACTAGATCTTTTGATTCTAACAATCCGATTTGCTCATCCAATTCATTTTCATCTAAGGGTAGATTCTGCTTGATCTGGTTATCAATTAAAAACAAGAGATGGCTTTTTGCACTTTGAGACAATGATTTGTATTTCTTCAAAAAGTAACTTTTGTAATCATTATGACCATCAAAGTCGAAATCAAAAGTAGCTGATGGGGATTCAGGTACAATAGGATTCTCATCTGCTTTCTTACTATCAGAATCATCAACTTCTGATCGAGTTTCTTCTCCGCTATCGGCCTCTTCTTCTATATTGATAATTTGATCTTCTTTTTTCTCTTCTGGCACCAAATCCGAATCAGATTCTACAATCTGGGCTTTTGGGATTTCTTCAACAGGGAGTGGAATCTTACTAATTATAGGTACATTAATCTCTTCTACTTTCTTTTGTTCATTTTGGGGCTTAGGAACAGCTTTTGGTTCATCTTCTACTTTCTTTTGTTCATTTTGGGGCTTAGGAACAGCTTTTGGTTCATCTTCTACTTTCTTTTGTTCATTTTGGGGCTTTGGAACAGCTTTTGGTTCATCTTCTACTTTCTTCTGTTCTTTTTGGGGCTTAGGAACAGCTTTTGGTTCATCTTCTACTTTCTTTTGTTCATTTTGTGGCTTTGGAACAGCTTTTGGTTCATCTTCTACTTTCTTCTGTTCTTTTTGGGGCTTAGGAACAGCTTTTGGTTCATCTTCTACTTTCTTTTGTTCATTTTGGGGCTTTGGAACAGCTTTTGGTTCATCTTCTACTTTCTTCTGTTCATTTTGAGGCTTAGGATCAACTTGTGCTGGCTTCTTTGCCTGTTCCCCTCCCAAAAACCCATAAGCTATCGCAATATTCTTAAATTCAGCTGGTTTCAACATGTTAAACTTTTGTGCAATATCATGAATAATCCCTTCGCTATCTTTCTGCTCTAAAAACTTTTTGAAAGTTTTTTTAAGAAAGGCATAGTAAGCCCGAAAATTATCAAAGTCTCCTTCTTTGATTCCGTTTGCCTTGAGAAGCTCTGCTGGTAACTCCATAAAAAATGACTCAAGTCTATCGTTCAGTCAGGAAAATGGAGGATTTCATGTCTATGATGAGGGAGAACGCGCAGCTTAAACAGAAGTGTATTGAAAATGAAGCAGAGATATTTAGATTGAGGAAAGAGATTGAAGCAACCAATGTTAAGTTCAATTTTTTTGCTAATGAAGTTAGGGAGAAGCAGAAATTTGGGAAAAAAACCTATTGGAACTATGTCAAGGAATCCAGGTCTAAAATGAGCAATGATTCGAAATAAAATTGGATTTTTGTTGTTGTAGACTGTAAAAATGTATTTTTGCTATTTTTTGTCTTTCCAATGCGTTAACATGAAAGAAAAAGACATCTATAGCACAATTACATTTTCCATGGTTGAGAAAATAGCGATTTTCTTGTGCGGATTCCAAAGAATTAATACATATCATGCAGATGGAGGAGCAATACAGGCTTTATCGAGATCAATCAAATTGAATATTAGTGAATGTTGGTTTTTCAACTGTTCAGCAGAATCATCTGGAGGATGCATATGTTTTCGATCGAACATGGGTGGATCTTTATGTATGGATAAGAATTGTGCGTTTCAATGTTATTCTGTTATGGAAAAAAGAGGGAACTTTTGTATACTTGATGCTTCTGAATTGATAATGTCGTGCTTGAATCAATCAACAATTGTTAAATGCATAAATGAAAAGATTGAGGGAATGGAAACTCTTTTTGTATCATATACTATGATAATGTTAGAAGGTAATAACATTTCGAGTATACTAGCCTATAATTCTCCTTGTATTTTGTTTAATGAATGCACAGTCCCGCATTTCAATCAGAATTTGATTGCCAACATTGAATATGATTCTGGGAGCTGCATATTTATGGTTAAGGAGAATAAATGTATGATGAATAATATTGGATTCATCAATATATCAGATATGAATTATATTAATTGATCGATAATAAGCCTTTCTTTAAGTAATTTATTGATAACCGAATCTTTGTTTCAAAATAATAATGGAATACTGTGCCATAATCACCAATCAAACATTACAATCATTGATTCTCTTTTTATTGGTCAAAAAGTAGGTAGCATTACAGGGCTAACAATGGGTTGCACAAATTTCTCAATTCATTTTCTTCACCCAAGTGCTTATTTCATACCTAACTGCATGATGGGTTACATTGAAACCTCGATTTTTCCAAATTCCAATACTAATGGTTTTCCACTCCCTTACATATTCCTTTCTGTGTTATTAACAACTGTATTAACATTTATTATTATTGTTCTTTTTTTGAAAAACAGATCAATGAATGAAGAAATGTTGATGGGACGAACTATTGATATTGACTTTGGCTAAGCAAATCACTGTAAAACTTGATTATTTGTATTTTATTTGAAAATTTATATATGAACTGTATTTTTCTTCTTAGCCTATATTGCAGAGAATTATACAATTTGAATTCGAATCATAGTAATTTGTTCCATACAAATGGTGAAATATATATTCATGAGTGTGGTTTTGAGAGAAATAACGAATATAACGGTGATGGAGGGGCAATTAGCATTTTTTGTGAAACATTCATTTTTAAGTTGTATAAATCATGGTTTTTTGCTTGTACATCAACAGGAAGAGGGGGATGTGTTTATATCTGTTTATCATCAACATTAAGTTTATTTAATATGTCATCAGTATGTGGCTCTTATTCTTACACTAAGGATATCGGAAATTTTGCTTTTATTTCATTACAGCGCAATTTTGAAAATGAATCAACCTATTTTCAATGTTCAAACAGTCATTGTTTCAATCCAAACCAGCTCTCTGATGAAGTTATTTCGCTATTGTATTGCTGGAGTAGCATTCGAAAAACTAACTTTTCTCACTCAAGCTCTTCATATGGGCCTTGTTATTCGTATTGTTACACTACAACAGCTTCTTTTTTTGAGACCATTTTTGCTAATCATGTAGTAGCTAACGGGCAGTATTTTCTCACACTAAAAAGTCTTTATTCATTAAAATCCGATTATGTTCAATTCCTGAATCTATCATCGGATTTACGCTCCGATGGTTCAGTAATGTTAATTGAGTTTTCTAATGTTAAAATGATGAATTGTGAATTTATTGATAATCGATTAACTCTGGCTCAAATAAATTCTGGTGAGCTGCATATAATCAATTCTTCATTTATAAATCAGAAAAGAATGATATTGCCTTCATTATATTTAGTGAATATCACAAATTCATCTCAAAGAATGCCAAATAATGAAGCCTATTCCCCTCCATCTTGTTTCTCAGGATATGTTTTCACAACAGAAAGCCAAAAAAAGAGATTTGAACCATCATATATTATTGTTTCACTAATCATTGCACTACTAATAATTACATCCTCGCTCTTAATTATTTATCGAAAATATAATGTGGTAAATGATGAAATTCTTCTCGGAAAAACGATAAACCTTGAATTCGGATAATTGAAATTCAACATTTGAGAAGAAAGACCGTAATAACTGTGAAAAATTCTGAAACACTTCACAAAAATCAACATTTTGACGAATGGTTTTAAATTGAAAGCATCTGGACAATTTGACTGTCATTTATGTCATTTAAACAATGTTGTTTGCATTTCTTGCCCTTGGGTATTCTCTTCATTACCCACATAAAGGAATTGCTCGTAAGCCCTTCCCACGTGTGCATCGTCGCCATCTTGCAGTCGAGCCAGAAATGAATGGTGGTTCAATTCCTGTTGATATTAAAGTTAACGTTAATGGTGATATCAATGTTCTTCTTGATCAAATTGGAAAAGCAATTGGTTATGTTCTTGATGTTCGCAAGGCTTCTCGTTCTAATCCAGATGGTGGAGTTTGGTTATCAGGAATCCAAGACAATCTTGTTTATTCTGCCTATTATCACCCATCACGCGAACACCGCACTAGTGTTAAACCAGGTCATTGGGCAACAGTTTTCCCTGCATCACAAGATTGGGTTCCAGCTGGCAAGTGGGCTGTTACATACACAACTGCTTCCAAACTCGGAGGAAACCACGCCTACTATGACACCAAGTAAAAATGGTAAATCTGTCCTTGTATTTTTTTAATAATCATCCAATGAATGAAATTAGCTTTGAAATACATATGAATTAGCCATTTATTCATGAAAGAATGCTATTTACAATAAATATATGGATTGAAAATGCGATTGTGACCTAAAAATTTGTAGAAATTTGAAGAAAATTTTAAATGACCTCTTCTTTTATGAAGCCATTCAATTCCATCAGTAATGGTACTTTGATGAAAAGTTTGTTTGATAATAATTTGGGATATTTGTATTAGATAAGCATGTGAAATTTTTTTGAAATAGAATTTTGGCTGCAAATTGGAAAAAATGTATATTTTTTCCAATCGTGTTTAAAAATGACATTAAACTCTCTGATATAATGAAAAAAATACTATAAAAGATGATTTTATATCATCGAATTGAATAGTTTATTAAATACGTTGGACCCAAAAATAGAGCACACTCTAAACTCAATTTTTTTGGTTTTGTGAATGATTTTTGTTTCGTGTTATGAAATATTCGAATGTTCACATATCTTCCCCAGAATAGTGTGCTTGAATTTTGCATGTCATTTTTTAACTTCATTTGAGAACTTCATTTGAGAACTTCATTTGAGAACTTCATTTGAGAAACTTCTTTTGAAAAACTTCTTTTGAGAACTTCTTTTGAGAACTCCATTATATGTCAGACAATATTCGGGTAACATCAGCACTAAGATCAAACATTCATACATCTCTTTGTGACCCTAACCTTACTTTAGAACAAGCGTTTAATCAAGTTGTAAAAGAGTGCAATGAGAGTCCTTGTTTTCGTAAATTGCCAATGGTACTACAAAAACAGTATAATGAAGCAAAAGGTACAACTGGAAGATTAATGGGCTTCAGAATCAATGGCATTGAGTATAAAAAAGATCAATTTCTTCACGAAGTTCCTAAAAATCAATTGATCCAATTAGAGCCAGTTTATGAAGCATTATCAATTCACATCAATCAAAACATTTGTGATGTAAATGCATCCGAAACAATCTATAACGATCAAAGCATTGACACCCCCGATTCTCCCGAGTTCGCTTCAAAAAATCCTTCAAAAGGAACTCACAAGGATCAGAGCTCAATTTTCACAGGAACAATAGTTATTGCAATTATTATGATCATATTTTTTTTCATCTATATAATTGTAGGGCCATTCAGGAATATTGGGAAAATTGGAAAAGCAAAAAAGTCATCAATATGGTGAATTTTGAATAAATTTGATATGATCTAGATTGTTCCCCCTCAATTTTTTTCTTTCTGATACAACATATTAGTGTATTGTTAGATTTAGGTATATGAATACGGAGGATAAAGAGACCGAAAATGGGATTTAAGACTTCTTTGTCAAAACATTTTGAAAAATGAACAACAGATATGTGTCCTCATTCACCTAATTGTTCAGTGAGGGATGTCCCAAGCCTAGTTAATCCTGAAATACAACATCACATTGGCAATTAATTTTTTTTATTAACAGTCAGCATGGGTTGAGAGATGTTGTTTCTCTTGTTATCGAAAATGTTAAAATTCTTTTTTGTTTATACGTTCATTTATTTCTCTATTTTTATGGAAGAACTAGAATGTTATAATCATCCTTCTAATTCCTTTCTCAGAATGATTAATGCAAGTCATTGTTTTTGTGAAGTATCTTATATAGTGGTCTTTTTTCTCAATTGATAGTTACATGTGGTGAATTGGAATATTTATTAATCTAGCAGATAAGTGTCACAGTGACACTCTCACATAGCATTTAATTCACATACATCAGATGAAAAATTGTTTTTTATGTTCGATTTCTATGTCTTATCAGCTATCAAATAGCCCCATCTCAAGCCAGAATTTGCGTTTATTAGTACTCAAAGGTACATTTTCTAGGTTTTTTTCTGGTTTTCACAGGTCTTTTACTGATGCCGAATTTTTAGGATGTAGGTTTATTAATTTTCTTGATCATCCATTGACTTTTACATCTTGTTCTTCGCGTATTAAGACTGATGATTCATATTTGGGCATAAAAGATAGCCAATTTTGCAATTGTTTATCGACATCTGAACCAGGTGGTGCTGTATATGCATATAATACCGGCGGTACCGTAAATATTACTAATTGCCATTTTTATGCATGCTCTTCTACTGGATCTTTTACCGTTTCATACATAAGCACAGTTGTGAAGGCTGGTGGGGGAGGGTGTGCGCTCCTGTGCAATAAGTTTTATGTGAAAACATGCTGTTTCGCTAAGTGCCATTCAATAGAAAGGGGTCCAGCTTTGTTTACAGCTTCCACAGGTACCGATGATGCAGAATTTAACAATTCTGTGATATATCAAGCCACTGGCGGAACTTGTCCAATCCATTTTACACAAGGAAAAGATATCATGTCCAATATTAATTCCACTTCAAATACATGCATTAATAATGCTGGAGGCGGGTTCACATTTTCTGGCTCAAGGAACCTTATTCAATTTTCTATCATATCAAATTGTGTTACAACACGTATTGATCCAGGTGTTTCAGCCAGAATTTTTGATTTTTCCCTGGGATCAACATCGGAAACATGTAGATTGTGTAATATTGTTAATAACAGCAACATGAACAGTCTGAAAGTCGTGCTTTTTTCCTATCGATATGAACTATTAATCCATGGTTTTGTTTTTAAACAGAATGACTCTCCTTTGTGTGGTACTGAAGTTGGTTCCATATATATTGAAAATTGTGTTTCTGATGCGACAAATATTGGAATCGCAATTAAAAGGGACGGAAACACACTTGGGGTCTTTCCATTATCAGAACTATCGCTCAACATTTCCAATATCTGTGATATGAATAATTCAATCACAAAACCAATCAGCAAGAGTTTCTCAATGATTTTCATCATGTCATACCAAGTAGCTTTAATAATATGATTGACCCGCAAATCAACATCATGCTTTAAGTTGATGCATTGTACAGAAGCAAATAAAAAATAATTTTTATTATGTTTTTGTTATTCTATTGTATCGATACTAGTGTTTTAGATCATAATAGCACTGGATATCGTAATATAGAAGGAAATTTAAGCATTTATGGATGCCTTTTTAGCAGAAATAATGAGTATGAGGGAAGTGGCGGGATTATTCATCTTAAAAAGGTTCAATGCCAATTAAACATAAATTCATGTATATTTAAGCACTGTAGTTCGAAAGGATTAGGGGGTTGTTTGTTTTTTGAGGGGTCCGAAAAAGAGAATACATTTTTGATAATGTCGAAAACATGTATTTATTCATGTTTTTCTTCAGAATACAAAAATGCGCATTTTGCTTATATTGTACTTACTTCGAAATGGGACAATGTCACCAAATTCGACTCCTGTATAATTACTAAATGTGCCCCCTTTTCCATTGGCAAAGGATTTCTTGATATTACAGCAACATTAGCATCGATAACCTCTTCTAATTTTAGCAATAACATGAATAATCAGATGGGATGTGTTAGATCCGGGTATTCATTCCAATTTGAGTGCAAATACATACTAGCTTCTCAAAATGGTCCTTCATCCATATTTTATTATGAGACAACATATAACTCAGTGCTAGATCATGTTTGTTTTATTAATAATTTTATATCCGAATCTCATTTCATCATTGAAATATTGAGTTCCATGAACAAAGTAGTTTTCTGTTCATTCATTAATAACACTGGATCAACTGCCAGGCAAGTTTCTTCGACTCTTATTTTTGATAATTGTACATATCTCTCCCAAAAAATAATATTTAATCCAGCAACAAGTTTTTCCGGGTTTTCACTCACATCAACAATTAGAATAGACAATATTTATTACCAAAATATGAGTTGTTTTCCAGAAAGTATCCAGAATTCGTCAAAGTTTAATGCTCTTCCATATGTTGTTTCCATTTTTGCGATTCTATTGATCATATCAATGCTATATCTCCTCTGGAATCAAATAAATATTAAAAGGTCAATAATGATCGAACATTCAATGTACAAAGAATTTGGATAGAACAATTCCATATTATTCTAATTGAATCTAAAATTTCATTTTTATCAAACATGAATCGAGGAACTGTTATAATTGACAAGAATAATCGCTCGATTTCCTTCAATAGCTTATTTATGGTAGTTTTTTCTGATTAACATTTCTCAGAATATTTTGAAAGGATCATTTTCATCAATGTTGTTTGCATTTCTTGCCCTTGGGTATTCTCTTCATTACCCACACAAGAAGATTGCTCGTAAGCCCTTCCCACGTGTTCATCGTCGCCATCTTGCAGTTGAACCAGAAATGAATGGTGGTTCAATTCCTGTTGATGTTCAGGTTAATGTTAATGGTGATATCAATGTTCTTCTTGATCAAATTGGAAAAGCAATTGGTTATGTTCTTGATGTTCGCAAGGCTTCTCGTTCTAATCCAGATGGTGGAGTTTGGTTATCAGGAATCCAAGACAATCTTGTTTATTCTGCCTATTATCACCCAAAGCGTGAACACCGTACAAGTGTAAGACCAGGAAGATCTGCAACTGTTTTTCCTTCAACAAAAGACTGGGTTCCAGCTGGTAAATGGGCAGTTACATATACATCAGCATCTAGATTCGGTGGAAATCAAGCATTCTACGATACTAAATAAAGAATAATCATTCTTTATTCTTGAGTTTTGATGACCAAAATTCAATAACTTGTTTTAGATATGAATCTTCTTTTTTCATTGGAGAAAATGATTTCATAAGACGAATCCAATCAAAAACAATCTTTGAAGATACTTCAAAATGGTACTCGGAAACAAATTTGCTATCCAAAATTTCCTTCTCATCGAAAGTAATCTGATTAGTTAATTTCAGAGATTCATTCATTGTATCAATTGAAGAATAATAAGGTGCAAATAGAGAAAAAAATACCACAAATTTCATAAACAACTCTCGGTCGCTTTGATGATTTTGAACAGAAAAATCAGGAGACTCCATTCGAATCCTCATCTCCCCTAATATGGACATTGTATTCCGCTTTTCTGTTCCAAATAGTATCTCCTGGAATGTATTTTCAAAATATATTTGTAATGATGTTTTTGTTGTTCGAAAACATGTCAGTTTTTCATATAAAGAAATTGAATTGGCAATGATCTCTTCAGGATTTATGTAGCAACTCGCAACAGATCGGATAATCGCTACAATAATCACAATATAAACATTCATGGGAGATTGAATCCAGTTTTTAAATACAGAAGATATAATATTATGGGCTTTATATAGAATCAAAGATGAATATGTTATATACTCAATATGTTCACGAGCAAATATATGAAAAAATTCTAAAATGATATCTGGGTCTATTCTTGTGATTAAGACGTTCTCTCTTTTCATTATTGAAATTAATAACTTAAGAAACATTTGTATTGGTTGATCTTTATGCTTTCTCCATACAAAATCATGAGAAAAATCATAACTCTGAAGCTTTTCGGGCAATAATCGGAACCAAAGAGAATATGAAGATGTGTCATGGGTTTCAATACTCTTATTATGTTTCGTTTCCAAATGAGAACAAAAGCTACAATCACATGTAGAATAACATGCAAACATTTCTTTGGTGCTCAAAGATAAGTTAAAAGCCACATTATCAAGGGTTTTGTTGAGTAGGTTATCCTCAGGATAGGATAATTCAAGTTGCCTGACTTGTGAGATAATAGATGACAATATATTGACTTGGGGAAGCGAAACTTGATTAGAATTGGTTGACAAATAAACTTTTGGAAGCTTCTTAAGTTTTTTTTCTTTTTGTTTATGAATCCATTGTTGAAAAGCAGCCAGCAAAAATAGTACAAGTATAATTGAACAAAAACATAAAATGTATATTAAAGTAGGTTGATACAGTGAGTGTGCTATTTCATCATCAATATTGTATACTAAAAATAAAGTTAAAGATATGGCATTAGAATAGGAAAACTTTTTTCGAAAAAATAAAAACGAATTTGAATCATTATTAAAGTAGAAGGTTTGTCCATAACTCGAAGAAGATATATTATCTTTAAATATATCCCAAAAAGAATCTTTGAATACTGAAAGTGGGACAAATGAATGAGTATTAAGCTCCCCTCTTGTATAATCAATAACAACCTGGTTTGAGGATGTAATCACAAGGAAATCAGTTGATACTTTTGAAGCTATCCTCGCCATCTCTTTGCCAAGTTCCTGAATAGTAAAACCAACAGCAGCGAAACTAGATAAATTGTTACCAATCCAGTTATGGGCTACACTAACCATATGAATCTGATTCTCAAAAGTAGAAAAAAGCCATTGGGGCTCGTTTGTATTATTAACGACTGAGTATATACTATTAAAAAAGTTATCACATAAATACAATGATGTTCCATTGTTAATTGAATCAAAATTTTCTAGATGTACTGGATAATCATATTGTTTCAGCCTTAAAGACCCATTTCCAATTGGTACAGCATAGTAAAAATGTGTCGGGTCAGTTGAAGCATTATCATAACTCGAAAAACACAAACTAGTTGGAAAATCTGATAAAATTGTCCAAGAAATCTTTGGTTGAAGAATATCAATAGCAGAATTCGAAACCTCAATAAACTTTCTCATTGACTCTTCACTACAATTCATCATTTTTGTTTCCGTTGACAATGAAAGAATGTATTTTGAAACAGTTTCATAAGAATAGAAAGTGGATACTGTGCTGTTGATAATTGCTGAGCAAGAAATCCGAAATCTTTTCTCCAAAATATCTCTTACAATAGAATATGCAATTTTTCTTGTAGTATTTTTCGGCATAGTGAATCCAATTACGAAAGTCAAAAATGCAAATAACCCAATTAACGTCAGAATTATGTTCTTTCTCCTATTAAAATCTACCATATTAACACCAGCAGTTATATCTTTTTTCCAATAGCTGGAAGACTGCCTAGATTCAAAGGACCAAGAATCAGAAGTGTTCATTTTAATAAAATCTTATGATAATTCTAGTTTATTTTAGGTATGAGGCGATGCTTGGACACCTAAGGATGGCTCTTTCCCTTTCTTTATCATATAGTTCTGGATAGAATTTTTTACATTTGTGTATCTGGTCCTTTCTGGTTTCAAAGGGTATTTGGTTTTGTTCTTTCATAAACATGCTTGTTACATATCTCATAGTTGAAATCACATGAATTGGAATAATTTGGCTTGGTGGATCTCTAATACGGAGGGCTGATTTAATATTGTTGTCTTTGATCCATCCAAAATCCAAATCATAATCAAACTCATAACAATCAAATAAAAACCATTTGATTTCATTCTCGATACTAATAATGGGAGTATCACTAGGATAAAGCTTCCTCATTTCAATAATCTGCTCGACTCTTATGTGATTAAAAATATGCAAACATATCAAAAACTGGCTTATGATAACCCAAATAAATTTGCAATCTGCAGCCATATTTTGCTCTTTGCATTGAATAATCTGATCTCTTAATATCTCTAAACTTCTACAATCAAATGTATTAAATGTATTAAATGTATTAAATGTAGAAACTCTAAAAATTATGTAACTGAAAAACTGTTTCTCTGAGTATTTGTCAATTATGAGCATAAAAAGCAAAGGGATAAAATCATTAGGATTGATATCCAGAGTGTTCCTTTTTCCTTCCTCAAATAAACCGAAATCCAATAGAACTTTCTTATACATCACCTCTTGTTCATTTTCAGTCTTTGAGATCGAACCTCCATTTGAGGCATCTTTGTCTGTGATTATAATACTCAATAGGCATGATTTCCGAGATCTAGCTTCGATAGTTTTAATAAACTGACTCAGCGCCTCCCATTCTTCATTCATATCATTATAAAAATAGTTTCCGGATTCAATCATAAAGTGCTGGAACATAACAATAAGGTCAACATGCTGTAACTCAATAATTTTTTGTATTAGAGTCTTAAACATTTCAATAGCATTTTCCTTTTCAATAAGCTCATTTTGAAATAATGCTGCAAAAAAGCTTGATGAACCAATGGCTTCATAGTTGTCATCCATATCATCAGGAGTATCTTCTGTATTGTTAACATGGTTGGAAAATGATGCCGTTGCTTTTGATATCACTGATTTAACAAAGTTTGGATCATCATACTTCTTTACAAATTTAGCATATATTTGAGACATTGTAGTTTGTTTTTGGGCGTTTTCTGTGATAGAATTTGAAGCAAGTTGATACTTACCATCATCGTTTTCAATAATACTCTTCATTCCTTGAACAATTTCGGGAATATTCGATTCTGTCAATCTATTCAATAGAATATTCATATTGCAAATAAAGGCTTCATGTGATTTCTCATCCCATTGATTTGCAATCGCTCTTTGAGATGCTGGAATCCACCTTTTTTCATTCGCTTCAGCAAAAACAGCTACTTTATCTTTGCTCCTCGAGTTATAACGATGTGAATGGGGCTCAGATTTATCTCCACCTTTTAAGAATATAGTCAATGATACATAACCAGCAGATTCTCTTGGGAACTTAGCAGGAGGAACAGTTTTCTTAAACATTTCCATCAGTTCTTCTTTAGAATAATTTTTTCTCAGTGTACTGGTTTTGTTAGATCTTTTCTCAACTACTGGACCTATTGGGGCTGGCGCAGGTGTTGGTGTTGAAACTGGGGGAGGAGGGGATGCTTCCAAAGCACTCCCATCTGATTTTTTAATATTCATATTTCCGCTTGGTGGCTTAGTTTTATCGATATGAACCTCAGGGCTATTTGCTTTTTCAATCTTGAGTCCGCTCATGTAAAAATGTAAAAATTGCCCTTAAGGATAACTTTTTGTAAAAATATGAATTGGTTATTAAAGAGGGTGTTTTAATCGAGACTCAGCATTAATAAAGAAAAAATTCCCACAAATGATAATCACACTTCAAAATTCCAAGAGATGCGATGGGGTTTGCTAAGAACACCACTTTCATTCAAATATTTTGATCAGAGAACCATTGGCAAAGGATATCTCATTCCCTGTTATGTCTCTCCATTGTATTAAAAACAAGCTTCTACCATCTGTCTCCTTAAATAACCGGTGTTTGCAGTTAGAACATCAGTTAGGTTACAGGTCACATCTTAAGTTATTATTTTGTGTTTGAATGATATAGATTTTTATTGGATTTCTTCTTCACTCGTTTAACTAACGAAAGAATAAATGATAATCCATTCATTTGAATAATAATAATTTCGCCAAAAAATCTCCTATGCAATCAAATTATCTGGCGTAAACATTTCGCTCTTTTTCAATTCATTCTCTTCGAGAAGTGTTTGAAAAACTACAGAGGCTTCTTCTAATGTTTCTTTTCTGATGTATATATATAGGATTGAAAGAAGGAATAAAACGCAAACAGGAATCAAGATAAAGTATAGAGGATCAAATATATATGATTCACATTTAACTGTCACTTCATAATTTGGGGTATAATATGAAACTGAAACAATTGTAATGTTGATAAAAACTGATGAACTTGAATCAGAATATGGAATATCAAGAAAAGAATTCTGAAAACGAACTGAAGAATATTCGTCAAAATTAAAATACTCTTTGGCATTCAATATAAAGTAAATGTTATTAAACACTGCCGCATTTTGAGATTTAGAAATAATTTCAGCTATTTCTGATTTGGTTTTCGTATTATTAATAATATTAGTATGATGAAAGCACAATTGAGATCCATAAATAAAACTTATTAGCCCACCTTTAATGCTTTGGCAATTAATTATTGTTAAAAAACTCATATCAGATTGATATGATCCGACAGTTTGCAGTGCTGATAATGATCTAACATAGTTCTTAGATATGTTGGAATGCAAAAGATTTTGAAATCCCGAATTCAAATCCAATGGAGATAAACCAATTACTGATGATTTAACTGAAATCTGAGAAATGGAACATGTATCCAAATATATTGAATGATTGTTTGTGTATAATGAGGCAAAAGCACCATAACATGATCCATTGTTAGAGCAATAGAGAGAACAGGTACGAATCATACTTGAATTGCTACAATTTCCAAACACTGCCCCGCCAAATCCCGTGCATGAACACTCAAAAAACGTTGAATCTGAGACAGAAAAATTCATTTTCATGGAATTAATACATATTGCCCCACCATTTCCTTCAAATGGAGAATTAGTCTCAAAAATGCAATCAAAAATATCAATTCTATTTGATTTTGCCGATTCTGTATATACTAATCTTTCATTTCGACCAGCACAACCATTATGAGAACTTAAAACCAATAAAAACAAGTTATCCAAATAAAACATCGAAAATACAAATTTAATTTTCACCAGATATCTTTTGGTAGTGGTTCTGGATCTGCTGCAATTGCCAGTCAATTCCTTGTATTGCGCACTGCTCAGTGACAAGAAGTGATTGTTTTGCCCTTTCTAGAAGCTGCAAATGGGCCTTAAGTGTTTGATTTTGCTTTTCTAATCTCTCCACATCTGATAATAGTTCTCTATACCCTTTTCTTAATACAGATAATGTATCTTCATCATTTTCCAATTTTTCATCCGGAAATGGCAATTTTCCAAATGATTTAGACGAAATAATTTCAATTTTTCTGTCTATTGTATTAGATTGCAATAATAATGCTTCTTTTTTGGCCTTATCTTTACAAATCTGCAATTCATCAGTTGATAAAACCATATCAGCCTTTTTCAATACATTTTTCTTTTTAGGATGAACAAGATATTGTGTTGTTTTTTCGAGAAACAATTCCAAATTTGGTGGATCAAAATGAGGTATCAAAACAAGTTTGTCAACAGACTCTTTAGAAGGAGAAAAGTAGCCAGATGCAACCTGCTCCTGGAAGATCTCATGATGGTATTTGGTGCCTGGGGTGGAGTCTGATCGTTTAAGCTTCATTGAAATGTTTACAAAAATAAAGTGTCAGACTTATATCATAAAAATGCAGAAATTGGGACGTGTTTTCATATCATTTGATATTGATGGGACTTTGATAGCTTTTGGAGGTGCATCTAAAAACCATCCTCTATCGGTTTGCCAAGCTTTTAGTGAGCTTTTTTTTCCCATTGAGTCACCTGAAGTTTTCTTAAAACACCCCATTGATGGTATGACTGATTATGTGATAATTAAAGAAATTCTGGAAAAAATGGAGCAAGACACTTCTGATGAAACCATTGAAATGGTCAAAGAAAAGATTGAGAATATTTTTATTGGGTATCCAATGTCAATCCCTGATATTTTGCCTGGTGTAACTAAGCTTCTTGAGGAATTGTCTCAAATACCGAATGTTACTATTGGGATTGCAAGTGGTAATTTTCCCCGTATTGGTTGGAAGAAAATGGAGCTAACAAATCTAATTGAGTATTTTCCTTCCAAAATATGTGGAATGGGCCTGCACTCATCCAGGAAAAATGCATTATTAGAAGCAAAAGAAGTTGCTGAGAGAATTGTTGGAGCCGAATTCTCCAAGTGCATCCACATTGGTGATACAATTGCTGACCACAAAGCTGCAAAAGATGCAGGGTTTATACCTGTGATTGTGAAAACCGGCCGTCATAAGGAATTTGATATAAATGATGGAAGCTTAATCATAGAGAACTTTGATATGGGATTAGACACACTCATTGAGTATATACAACAGTAAATATTCTTTGTTTTCAAAACTGATTTAATAAACATGTCAGATGAAACCATCTCCAATTTGACTCCGAGAAACAATAGGAGGGTATACAATAGGTGCATTCGAGATCAAACAACCAACATGAGGCTCGCTATCATATTTTGATAATGAATCGAATATATGGGGGACATTAAAAGTATCAATTGATGGAAGAAGAGGGATTTCAATTCGTTTTTCTTCATCAAATGATACTTTATGTGCACTATGGATGATTTTTTTATCAAAATATCCCTCAGAGGTCATATATGCTGCTTTTTCGGCCTTTTCCTTGTATTTTTCTTTCTCTACAATAGGAAGAGATCTCCATCTTTCAGAAAGAACTTTAGAGACATCGGGGGGAGATAAAAAGGGACACTGCATACATATTCGTTTGCGGTAGTCTCTACAGAATAAAACAAAGGCTGTAGGTGACTGTTTTCCTTTGTTAGCCTTTTTATGTGCATGAGATTGCGATGTGTATGAATTTTTCGTAGTCGGATCCTCCATTATCAGAACGATACAAATTTTGATTCATTCTTGACATTCAATCCTCTTAGAAAAACTCACTCTACTAAGTTGCTTCAGAAAGCATTCAATTTTTTGAAATAAATCATCAGAACCTGAGTTTTCGGGATAAAATATTATTCAGAAATTTTATTAGACCATGAGGAATTGAAAAAGTGAAATATAAAACGTGTCTTTCCTCAATATATTCTTATTGGGAGGATTCAATGAGTTATATTTTTGATAATACCATCAACTTTCGTTATTTACTTTCAATAGTTGGCTCGACTGTTGGTGTCCACTTTTTAATATGGCACAGAATATAAGAAAACAAATCGTTGGGTGATTCTAGGTGAGGCCAATCGGCACCTGTTTTCATTAGCGCTTGTTTGACTCCAGCTATTGTTAGAGATGGCAAATACGCTGCCGAGGTTATAAGTTCTCGATCTAGTGGTTCAATTGACATAATGGCTTCTGCTGGGAGATGTAGATATAGAGGGGGTGTTATAGCCATTCTGAGATCTATTCTCGCCTTTGCTTCAGACATATCAATACAACCGATCTCTTTTTCAATGAATTGTGCGGATTGGGAGTTATTTGAAACGTTTTCGATCTCTTTTGATAGTTTTGAGTTTGCTACAAACGAGCCAAATATAGAAAATGCTGTTATCTCTCTTGGAATAAACTGAGTATTTTGCGTGTAAGTATTAATTAGGCATAATGAAAGAATTTTTGCGGAAAACCCAACAGTATTCTGTACTTGAAGAGACACAAATCCTCCGTAATCACATCCAATTACATGAATTCTCTTAATCCGCAAATACCGAAGAAGTTGGTCAAATGTCTGTATCAACGTTTCAAAAGTGCGATGGTTGCCCGTTGTAACAACAATTACACGATAACCCTCATTTTCAAACAATGGAACCATGCGGAAAAAAGATCCATCAGTTTCATATATTCCAGGGAAATAAATCACAGCTTCATCAAGCTCTCTGTTGCCTGCCTGTCTAAACCTCAAAGAACAATCATATTTGTTATGCTTAAAAACTTGTTGGGGCATCCTTATGGAAACTTCAATAAACTTCGGATCGTTGTGATGCTGATTTCCGCTCCAGGAATTTTCGCTCATTAAAAAGTGCACACATTGAATTTATTGTAATGTTATCAAAGATGACAATTTGGCAGATTCTTTTGAGAGCAGCGATAGTTTCTGTTTTATTTCATCTTTGTATCTCTCAAATGCTCCCTGTGCTTCCTGAAGTTTTGCTTCTGCCTCGTTTTTCTCTGATAAGTATTTCATGTCCTTTTTTGATTCGGCTGCCTTTAGGTCATTGATTTGCTTTTGTAATGATAACTTGTTTGTTTGTTTTGATTCTGAAATGTTTTTTAACTCTGTTGTTAGTGTTTCGGCTTCTTTCGTCATTGATTTTCTTTCTTTCTCTATATTTTTCCTTTCATTTTCTATTCTAGCAGCTTCTATTTCGATAGTACCAGTTAATGGCGCTGATTTGACTATCAGAGTTCTCAATTCTTCAATCTCATTAATAACTTCTTCGATATTATTTGATAAAGAAATTTTCTTATTGATATTGATTTCAGAGTAATAGTTGTTCAAATCTTCAAGCATTATTCCTATGGCATCCTTTTCGTCTTGAATCATCTTTTTCAGTTGATTAATGGATTCATCCAAAAAGTGAATCTTTTCATTGTTGCCTTGAACATTCTTTTCGATATCCAATGCTTCTGATGTTCTTTTCATTATTTCTTCTGGTTTGATGTGGAGATCATTCATTCTATTAATCAGGGAGTTCATTTCTTTAGTAGTATCTTTTTGGGATTTCAACAATTTTGTCTCATTGTTTTTCAATTCGAGAATTATTTGAGACTCTTGTTGGTGCTTTTTATCCAAGTTCTTAAGTTCTTCTTCAACTTTTTTCTCGCGATTCATCAAATCTTCGAGAGACTTCTGGAGTATGGTAGGATTATCATCTTTTTCCATTAATGCTTGAAGTTCACTGCTAAGCCTCTCTTCTTCATGACATAATTCTTGATTAATTCTCTCCTGATCATCATCGCCTTGTCTAAAAAAGCTTGTCATTTCTCCTTCAATTTCACTTAAAGGCTCATCTCCTTCTTGCATCCATCTTTCATATGCTTTTCTTAAAAAACCAAAAAAGAAGATTCTGTGTCTCAGGTCTTCTTCAATATCAGCTTCAACATCTGGCAAATTATACTTCATATCTTCGATAAGCAGCCTAACCAACCAAAATAAAGGATAAACAGTTGCTCCTTTTCGATTTGAAGCTCCAATAATTTGAAGGTCAGTGGTTCGAATTTGGTAAGGATAACCTAAAAGTTCCATGATTTCTTTAAATTCCTTTTCAAATTTATCAAATATAAAAGTAGGATCTATGAAATGAATAATATTTTGAGCAGCTGCAATGAATGATTTTTGAGAAATATCCGATCCAGTTTTTTGAACAATTGGAGGCTTCCCATTTGCAGATAAGAAACTATCTATAACCGAACATAACTCTTCTGGTTTCTTTTTTGGAGGATCTCCATTATTAACATGATTTGAGGCAGAAGAAGAAGATTTAATCGATAATCTTCTATCATTGGCACTAGTTTTGGAAGATATGGATAATTTTCGATCTCCAGGCTTTGGGATTCTTGATTCTGTTTCTTTTATCACTCTCTTCATTTGTGTACGTTTATTAATATTTTTACCATTTTTATCATTTTTCATTGAACATATACATAATATAGACTATTACTGAAGCAATCATCAAAATGTATACAGAGAATTTGTATGGAATACTAGCAGAAGGGTGGGTTCTTTTCTCTTTAATGGAATATGGTCTTATTGCTATGAAGGTTTCCTCGTTAATATTATTATATCCAATGTTCTGCGTAAAAACACGAAGTTTATAATTGCCATGTTTGTTTGGGAGTTTTAATACAGATTCATAAAAGCCTTGAGAAACATGGTTCATATTCTTCCGAATAAACACACCTTGCATGAATAGTTCAACCATTACATTTGTATTGGTGGGTAATTTCTCTTCTCCAGATATGATTTCTGAGAAATTAATGGATACATATATACTTTGCTCAACGACATACTGTTGGGGTCTAGTTTTGGAATGATAATCACAATGATCAAAGTATTTTACAATGTATTCGCTTTTTTTATGAAATAACCAATCCATGATATCATTCATAAACCTGCGATTATAGTTTGGCATTGGATCTGATAGATTTGTTAGATATTTGTTTCTCCAAATCATTGCATGATATGCTTCATTCGAAACAATATAGTCGGAAAAGAAAATAGCAGCTCTAGAACCTGTTCGAGATTGAAGTGCCAATGCAGGTTTCAAAAACGAAGCAAATGAATTGGTACCTTTTGCAAAGTGTTCAAATCCACCTAGAATTAAAGGAAAACGGAATTCATTGGGATTTTCAAGTGTTCCAAACCCACCTCTATAAATAATTGATCCCGTAGAACCTTTGGAGATAATTGATTCTGGAGCTACAATATTATTTAGTATTAATTGGGGTGACCCAAACATATCTTGCATGATATTTTTGCTAGAATAACTAAGATTGAAATAAGAAAAAAGGTTTTCAACTAAATATCCCCCATTATTTGGTACAAAAATGATAATGTTACCTGTATTGTTCAAAAACCACCATAAATCTTGAATATTATTTGAAAAACAAGTATTTTTTCCAGACATGACTATAAGGGTATCAAAATAGGTAAAACCAGCTTTTTCTAAAAAGATCTGATCAGAACAAACGTGATACTCAGCAATATCTGTTTTTTTCCCTAAATCATCAAAGAATTCGGAAAATTGTGATTTTTCAGACAAAGAATTCAATAAAATTAAAACGCGAGTAAAAAGGATGAATAACATTAAATATTTTTATTTCTTGTTTGATTTCTTTCTCAAGGATTCGCAGCCAATATATATATCTGACAACTGATAATCAATCCTATCTTGCATGGTTTTAGAACTAGAAAACTTTGCAGCAATGCTACTCCATGTTAGTCCTTTTTCCATCTCTGATACAACTAAATCTGTTTCCGTTCTCTTCATTTTGGTTCCGACTAAGTCAAAAACTTCCATGTTTCCCGATTTAAGGATTCTCATAGTGAGCAAAGCCAGACTTTTAACATCAGGAAACCAATGTGACTGCGCAGTTTTAAACAAGGTAGGAAGCAAAATGGGATAAGCAACATTTGCTTGAGTTTGAATGAGTCTTACAAAATTATCATTCTCCCACATAGTGAGTGCTTTTTCAGCAATCGCAAAATTGGTGTTAGCAATACAGTTTTTGACACATTTGCTAATTTTAAGAACAATTCCCGAAGCTATATCTGGAATTAAATACTTAGAAAGAACTTCAATTTCTTGTAGATACAAGATTTCTTTTGTTGGATTTGATAATGGCCATTTGAGAAACAATGAATCAAAAGCATCATCCACCAATCCTGGATTTTTTTCCAAAAAGGCGACAATACAACTCAACAATGCCGGATGAAACATATGAATTTGTGAAGAATGATGTAAAGGGAGGAGAACTGATTTGTAATACTGTACGTGCTCTTTCTGAAGTGGAACTTTAAAACCAGAAATAATAGATACTGATGCCGTGAGTAGATTCAGGCACCCAAGAGCACAATGTGGATTTTCTTGCGCTTTGATTAAGAAAGAGCATTCAAAAATTCTTGCATTAGATCGAAAATGCCGAAAAGCTCGGTAAAATGCATGATAAAGAGACATCAATTTCTCTCTTTCACGAACATCAGGGGATTCAAACATTGGAATGCTTCTCCTAATTACGGATAGAGCCTCTGAATCACATATCTTAGGATTGAAAGAAGGATTAGTTAGAAACGTAAAAAGAATATCATACATTAGAGATAAATGGCTCCACCCAATTTCTTCCACTCTATCGAGGGTGAAATCAATACAAACAGGGGCAAACCATATATGGGGTGGATTTGGCACAGCCCGAATAACATTTTTGGAGAAGCATTTGTAAAGAACGGAATACTCAGCTTCAGAGAATAGCTTGACAGAGCTGGCTTTTCCAACAGCATTGAGCATATCTTTCATTATTGTTTCTTTTTGTTTTATCAAAGAAACATGAGTTGTATCACTAAAATTACATATTTGGAAACACTGACGACATTTTTGTTGGAATAGAGAGTTAAAATCCTCACCAAAAGGTGTATTGCTGAGTAATGGTTTTTCTTCAAATGATAGTTTCTGATTAATCTCAAATATTGTACTTGATACAGAATGAGTCAAAGGAATGTTCCCATCCATCTCAGAACGAGGAGTCTGAATTGGATGGTGTATTTTGATCGATTTTGCACTAACGCCTATATCATAATCCACCCCATCAGAATGTGTCATCGCCAATGATAGATTCAGGGGCTCAACACTTGGAAAGGGGCTTTGCTCGTTTTTACCATTCATAAAAAATGTTCATTTTATGCTGGGGGCTGTTTTTTTTGTTTTCTTGGTAAGCGGACCATTTTTCGAGAAGAATACTGTTGTTATTGATGTAGAAACCGTGAAAAACGTGAAAACACGGGATAGATCCTATTTATGTTCTATAAGCAAAAAAAAACTTAGCATTTTTTTAGGGGTCAATCATAATATCATTTTTTGTAGCGAAAAAGAGTGTTTGATCTCGTTAAAAGAATCTAAAGATAGCTTTTTGCACGAATGTCATTACTTTTTTGAAGATTCAATTGGAAAGATCAATAATTTTGGTTTTAATGATCCAAATTTTGACCTCCAGTTTAGTATTAAGAATACAGGTCAATACAATGGCTTTGAGGGAGAGGATTCAAATGTTTTTTCTGCCTGGAACAAAGGATATTCAGGGAGAAATGTTACTCTAGCTATTGTTGATGATGGTTGCGCAACCAATCATATTGAGTTTTCCGGCAGGTTTAATGAATCATTAAATTTGAATGTTCAAAGCGGAAATAATGATGTTTCACCTAAAAATTATAATGAAATGCATGGGACAATGTGTCTAGGTGTAGCAGCAGCATCTTCTAACAGCCACTGCATTATTGGAAGTGCTCCAAATGCCACTCTAGCCTGTCATAAGCTTGAAACTGTTGAAACAACCATTGCTCATATTCTTAAATCATTAACAGCATCATTGGATGAAATTCACATTGCTTCTCATTCATGGGGAATTGAGTGTGATATTCTGGATCCTAATTTGAGATGCTTCCATTTTCAAACTCATCCATTGATAAGAAGTACAATTAAGACAATGATCGAAACATCGAGGAGGGGACTCGGAAAAATTATTGTTTTTGCTGCAGGGAATGAAGGTAATGTTGGTTTTGATGCAAATTCTCAACTCTTTAACAAGGACAGACATTTCATAATGGTTGGAGCATCAACATATCGAGGTGGTGTTACATACTATTCCAATTTTGGTTGCTGTGTTTTAATAAATGCTCCATCAGGAGGCCAGTCGTGGAAGGTTTCTAATATTGATGATCATCCTTTCATTGAAACAGTTTATGGCGGAAGTCAGACTGAATGTTCAAGGGTTTTTACTGGTACATCTGCATCAACACCTTTGGTTGCTGGTATCATTGCTATGATTTTGGAAGCCAACCCATTGTTATCATGGAGAGATGTTCAATGTATTTTAGCCCTTACTTCAACTATTAATGACCCCACCCATTATTCCTGGATAAAAAACTCAAAAGGGTTTTTATACTCCAAATATTTAGGATTTGGTAGAATTGATGCTGATTTAGCTATTCAATCAGCCAAAAACTGGAAATCTTTGCCAGAAGAGAGTTTTGCTTCATATCAGTTTAATTATCAACTTATAATGCCAAAGCTATGGGAATCCTCGAAATTTTATGAGTTTGAGTTTTCAAATAATTTTGAATTTATAGAGTCTATTGTAATAAGCTTTTATTGCTTCAATGCAAGTGATATTTCTTTGTTTGAAATGAATTTGTATTCTCCTGGGGGAACAAAAAGTGATTTTAAAACAATTTCATCATACCAAAATAGAGTGAGTGACCTACTTCAATATCAATTTACCATTCGCAATTTCTTTGGAGAATCAACTTTTGGCAAATGGAAAATTGAGCTTTCATCTCAAGATTATTTGTCTCCATATTATTTAACAAACTTCTCTATTGAGGTATATGGAATGGAGAAATATTCACCGCCATCATTTGTTAGAAAAACATCAATTGTTTCGTCCCCAATAATGAATCCAAATACGCATCTTCAATTGAATATTAATGATCATGAGTTTTATTGTAATGAATCAATAGAATTTGGAGTGACCCTCAATAGTTCTGTTTTAAATAATCCTCATATCAGACTATTTTTAGCAGATAATAATAACAAAATTCAAATCCCTATTGGTGGATTATCACCAGATTATGATTCATTAGAACTTAAAATTCCATGTTTATATCAAGACTATCAATTTTTCTCTTTGCAAGCGCATACTTTTGAAAATAATTATTCAGCTATTGCTGAAATTACTGTTCATCATAAGACTATTGATGCTCATCCTAGAATTATCTACCCTTTACCATATTCTATACACTATTCAGGATCAAATTTTTATGTTGAATGGGAATCATTTGAAAAAATTGGGTATCCTGGATGGAAACAAAGAGTGATAGTTCGACTTTATAATGTGAGTAATAATAAACTTATATTTCAGAATTCGCAGTCATATAATAATGGGAGAATTGATTTTTCCATTGGTAGTTCTTTTCAATGCCCCCAGTGTCTACTAACAATTATTCCTGTTGAGAGCAAAAAATGTTCCACTATGGTGATACCACTGAAAATAATTAGTATTAATGATCTCATACCACTAAACTTCTCATATAACCTTCCTGATCATTGTTCATCTATAAATGTTCCATCACCAACATCAAATTATCATTGGTTCATAATTATGAAGTATTCAATTGTAGTATCTGTTATTTCCATAATAGCTTGCATATTTTTCATATATTTATATTTGAGGAAAGAATCTAGCAATGATATGTCTGATTCTGTTATAAAAAACCCAATTATTTAGCTTCTTTTTTGTTTCTCTTTCTCAAATTCTAGTGATTTTCCTGACTTTTTGGAGGATTTGAAATTAACATTTTTCATTATTGGGAGGACAAGAACTCCTAACATTATCGAACTCATTAGTACTTTTAGTTGTGCTAAAAATATCAATGTAATAACAAATTGTGTTTATTAATAATTAAATAAAAAAACATTAGGTAAATTTCTGTAATAATCTCTTCCATAATATCACTTTGCTAAGGATTTTAATGATTCCAAGAAATTTATATTATGGATTATTGATCAAATAAAAATATTTTGAGAAAATGATCGATATTGTTCAGATATGATCTCATTAAAAGAGACTAAATCAGGATAGTATGATTCAAAATTGAATGACTTTTCTATTGGTTTTGGATCATTAGCAAACATTGTTGAAGCACTTTTCATGATGTAATCGAAAGAGATTGATAAAGTGGCTCTTTCAATTCGATTATCAACAAGCTTATTCAATGAACTGGCTAATTGAGACCATAGATCGTTAGTGAGATCTCCTAATTGATCATGTTGCTTCAATGAGAATTTAACTTTCGATTCTCTCTTGGAATTTTTCTTCTGTTGTCTGATATATGAAGAAATAATCGGATTATAAGAAAGAACATCAAATTGTTGCATACAAAAAACATTCGTGAAATTAATAAAACATTCTTTCAGAGAATGATCGAGAAAACAATTAGAATCAATTGGATTAAATATTATACTTTTTGAATGAATTGGAAAATCACAGTTATTATATTCTGATAATGAATTAAGAGGTTTAAGAGGTAACTCGTTTATGAACCCAAATAGTGATTCTTCTTCGATTAAGTCTGATAATAAATCAGACTGGTTATAAATATTGAGCTGAAATATGTTATTCAATGATTCATTCAAAGAGGCTTCAATGTATGAGTTAATCTTATCAAGGAAAGAGATCTCATTCTGATTTTCATTTATATCAAAATATAAATCTTTGAATAAATTATTATAACTCGAAAAAATACATTGAGACAAGGATTCTGATAAATACATTCCTATTCTCTCGTTAAAACTACTTTCTATGGGAGTTTTTGTGGTAACTAAACATGAAACAATATCATCAATAACCATGTTTTGCATATCATCGACTATTTGATGAACAGGAACCATATTTATTTCATTTATCAATTGATTTTGGATAGAATTGCTTGATGATGAGAATATTCTATCGATTGAATCGATCAAAGATTCATCAAGTATCTTTGAAACTAAAGTAGAAGGATCAGGGTATTCATTCTTTTCATTATTGAAATGTGAAACAAATAGAACTCCTTGAGATTGAGTCATGAATTGTGAAATAGCAAAACTCAAACTTTGATCTAATATGGATCCAAGTAAACCTTCAAAAGCATGTTGGTTTTTTGGCACTTTTATTGTATCTTCTATATTTGGAATGGCAAATACAATGTAGTTTAGTGATTCAAAGCAGTTGTTAATAATTTCATCAAAAGAGACTAAATCAGGATAGTATGATTCAAAATTGAATGACTTTTCTATTGGTTTTGGATCATTAGCAACCATTGTTGAAGCACTTTTCATGATGTAATCGAAAGAGATTGATAAAGTGGCTCTTTCAATTCGATTATCAACAAGCTTATTCAATGAACTGGCTAATTGAGACCATAGATCGTTAGTGAGATCTCCTAATTGATCATGTTGCTTCAATGAGAATTTAACTTTCGATTCTCTCTTGGAATTTTTCTTCTGTTGTCTGATATATGAAGAAATAATCGGATTATAAGAAAGAACATCAAATTGTTGCATACAAAAAACATTCGTGAAATTAATAAAACATTCTTTCAGAGAATGATCGAGAAAACAATTAGAATCAATTGGATTAAATATTATACTTTTTGAATGAATTGGAAAATCACAGTTATTATATTCTGATAATGAATTAAGAGGTTTAAGAGGTAACTCGTTTATGAACCCAAATAATGATTCTTCTTCGATTATACTAAGCAAATCAAAAGAAAAAGTGTCTACTATTCGATTTTTATCTTCCTTCCTCTCATAAGTCAACAAATCTGTTGTTAATAAATAGGATGAAAACGAATCTAATACATATACCATAGATTTTTCAGAAACCCACAACGAGCTAATCAAAAACTCAGTATTAAATGATAAATTATTATAATTAAATTCTTCATTATTAATTACACTGAATAAAGCATCAATCAAAGCAAAATCCATCTGCTTAACAAACATAGCATCAATCATATCACTTTCATTAGCATTGTCCTCGCAATTGTTATCCATTATTAATTGAATCGTTTCTTTCAAGCAGTTATCAATCAATATGGAAATATTATTATCAAAGTCTTCGTTCATTTCATTGGTATTGTTTGGAGGTAAACTCTCTAAAGCAAAAATAATGGCATCATTCAGAGCTTCATCAAGAATATGTCGAAAATCAAAACTATCAATATTATTCCTTTCAACAATTAATGGAATATCTTGAATAATACAATCAAACATTTCATCAATATAGTTATAGAGCGATTGTATTGTGTTAGAATCATCGAATACTTCATATGCTAAGTCAATTTTGTTAAAACTTCCTAAAACGATACGATTAATCACATCAATCTCAACACTTGATAATATTGAGTTTATATCTAACTTAATTGGCTTTTGTGTTGTCGAGAAAATAGACAATGAATCTATATTCAAAAAAATGGAGAATATTTCTAATTCAAATAATATATACGAATAATTTATTTTGAAACATGGTTCGGCATTTGCATTTATATTAAACATCAAACATACATTTGATAATATTAATGACATATTTGGATAATAAGAAAGACTACTAGGTAAACATAAATTGTATGATGGCAGAGTGTTAAATGACAGTTGTTGAATAGAGTTATTTATCATAACCCCATTTTTACATAACTCATAATGATAATTGATTTGGCTGATTCTTTGAATATATTCATAATTATTCAATCCTAAGTTACAATTAAAAACATAATCTTGTATTCTATTTTCCAATTTATTCGCATACTTCATCGAATCTAAATTTGGAACAAAAGAGATACAAAACATTAATATCGAAAAATACAACTTATCGCAAATATTCTCAAAAAGTGCATTATAAGTTGACTTTTGATTGAGTGAAATACTCTCTATTAAATATAAGCAAATATCAGGATTATATTTTGTGGCATTTGATTCTCTTAAAATAGGTTCTAACGATTGAGACCAATCAAGTATTGGAATTTGTAAGAAATTGAGGTCTTTGGTATTGATTTGAGGAGCATTGATTTTTAATTGTTCAAATTGAATTTCCTTTACATCAATTAATAATAAATTATCAATTTGGGAAAAAACTAATTCATTAACAATACTATCAAGTCCTAGATTGAAGATAATAGGGATTGCTGTATTTGGGAGCTGTGATTGTCGAGATGTGAATCTTGGAGAAATAATTTTGATATCTGAAAGGTTTAAATGAATATAATATAATACTTCGCAGAAACAATTAGCAGGAGAATTTAATAAATTAAATATGGCATGATATTGAGAGCTGATAATACTACTCAGTTTCAAATCTTCATTGCAGTAATCTATACCTTCAGGATCTTTATAAGATGGAAACTCCTTAAAAACAAGAGTAGAATCAAATGATACCTCATTCATTATTATGTTATTAATAATATGGTTGACTGGATATGAATTAGCAATTTCTTCTTCGATAGTTTTATCATACATAGCAATTTTATAAAACTCTTTTCGGAAAAAATAATTATATTCTTCTTGATACTTAATGATATTTGGGATAATACTTTTAAATATCATTATATCATAAACATTAATATCTATACCATCAATGTTAGCTGAAGGGAGTGATGGATGTAATTGTTCTTCCATGAAGCTAGAAAATGGATCATCAAATGATAAAAATCTTTGAATTGGTATCAACGAATCCTGATTATATATTGATGAAACATAATTTACATTAGCAACGAAATGGGGTTCAGTTATTGAGAACTTCTTTATCCCAATAGAAACATCGTTTAATCGGTAACTACTGAGCCAATACTTTGCGTTAGGATTACAATAATGAGTTTTTGGATTTATCATTGGGAATGGACCGGAATTCACAAATGAATAATCAAATTGATACTCCAAATTCATAAAAATATCATCTAAAAGACTATCAGATATATTAACCCCTTTGTCGCATGTTGAGGATGAAAAAGCTATGTTATTCTGATTGGAAGAAACAATGTCATTAATTGAATCATGAAAATCAAAATGCAAGGAAGAAAAAACACTGGATAATAACTTTTCTGAAACTCGGGGTTTACATGTTTGTGAAAATTGAAACTCACATTTTGATTTTTCATAACATTGAACAGAAAAATCGAAATCATTGAAACATTTAGAAGATTCTTCGACTAAATATTCAGAACGAGTATGATAATACGCAATCTTATCGAAAATTAACAAATTTGAATTGATATTATAATTGGGTGTGAAAGAATTAATTCCAAAACATAACTTTGTTGAACATGAAAATGCCAAATTCGGAGTATCAAATTCTTGATGTCTCATATACAAACTACTAAACCAATAATAAAATGCATGTTTCTTCACTAATCGTTCTTTTTGAATTCTATTATTATGATATCTAAACCATCTTTGAATTATAACTGCAGATTTAATAAAAATACTATTGCAATATTGATTCATTGTCTTGAAAAACAAAGATTTTAATATTTCTCTTTGATTCCGTCTCAAATCTGATTTTTGTTTAATCATTTTAAAGTAATGATTCTTAATTTCTTTTTCTAATAAAAGTCTTTTTGTCTCATCTATTGTTAACTTTGAATTATTAAGCTCCTTTCTTACAGAAGCTTTCCAATAATTTTGTACTAAAGAACTAAAAATGCTTCTATATTGCATTTTTATTTTAGCCCCCTGTAAATCGGCAATAACATGATGATGGTAAATTTTTTGGGTCAATAAGAGCCAAATATTACCATTATAGAATTTATTATAGGAATCTATAATAAGGTTCTTTTTGTATGCCTTTTGATAGTCGGTAATAACTCTCTTCCAATTATTATGAGCAACACTATAACAATGAATATGCTGAACATTGCTAATAACAAATAAACGAGTAATACTCGAGGCCCATCTTCTCCATCGAAGAAGATCAGAATACATATTGTGTTCGTTATGAATAGCAGACATTTTGTTTTGTTGCAAGATCCTTCTTGAGAGCAAATTCCATTTTTGTTTGCGGCTTGCTTTAATAGCATTTCGATTATTAAGTGCATTTATCCATTTACAAAATGAGATATTTAAAAGCTCTTTTTGATCTTGTTTTTCTTTATACTCATTCATTTGAATCTTATAGCTATCCCATAAAATTTTGGTGGATAATGAGTTCCATTTCTGCCTTTTCTTGATTTTTTTATACTCCAATACCTGAGGAATAGACTGTTTTAATCTTTTTAAAATGGCATTCTTGTGAAAATTCCGTTCCATCATCATCCATTTAGATTTATAAAACCACTTATAAAAAAACTTTGATGAACTTTTCATAGTTATTAGAAAAAAACTCTTTGAAATATTATTAAACTTCTTAATATTGCTACGATTTTCATTTTTCAGCGATTCTTGAGCAAATGTAATCCATAATTTCCTATTCTGAACAGAATTGTAGATTTCAAAAATATTATTATAGAGATTAGTTATGTTTCGAATATTTGATTGATTGTTTGAGATTATATCGAGTATATTCGTGCTCTCCATTTTTTCCATCTTAAAAGCTAGTCCGTTAAAAATTAATTTTTAGTCAACAAGTTCCAAAAAAATCGCAAGCGAGACACACACCATTGTTGTTATCTCCAATAACATAATCAAAGAATTCTATTATCTCTTTCATCAAAAACTTGGGTTCTGTTGGAAACACTTCATCAAATGTTCTTTTCTCCCTCTTGATTTCGGTTTTTTGAGATGCTCTTTGTAACAATCTATATCTGTTTTTGATTCCCATATCAGTCCTTGATGGAAGAAACTTACAAATAATCGTCCATTTTGGTCCAAAAATTTTGTGTTTTTCAATCAAAATCCTGTCCTCAGTCTCTGTCCAAGGACCATTATTGATGTTTGGATGAAGGTATGAGAACCATCTCTCCTTGCATTGCCTTGGAGAGAACCTTTTTAAAGCTTTTGAAACTTCATTCCAATCAACAAACTCAGTTGATGCCAGCTGTCGAAGCAACAAATCTTCCTCAATACTAAACTTGGATCTGTGGATGGGTTTTCGATTCAAATCCTGAAGTGGCCTGACTTGCTGAGTGCTTGTACTGCATGGACAGACGCAACAATTCATATGGTAAAAATTACCCATATAAATAAATGACTTTTGCATATAATGAGTTTGTTATCCAAATCAGCTGTTCATACTAGTCGAATAGTCCTCTTTGTTTTGTGTTTTTTGACCACATTTCACTGGATCTTTGATTCTTCTGATCAATATTGGGTTATTGTTCATGGGACATCACATCTTTTGGTGATGATATCTATTGTGTTGCTTTGCTTTTTCGGAATCGCTGCGTGTATTCTTCATATGGATTCTGCTTTTAAAATTATAATTGCCTTGTTGTGTTTTCCAGGATTTATTGCTGTATTTATGTATGGAAAGTCTTATGAATTGCCAACTCTTACAAAATTAAGCACAATAAATCCATACAAATTCAATGAGCTGTATCCTAATAATGAAATTGTTGTATATGTTAATGAGAGATGCCAAAAACCAGCTTCAATTATAATGGCTTCAGTTCTAGCTCTAATATCCTCAGTTTTTATATAAAATTTTCCAATGAATTTTTTTTTGCTGTTGATTCCTTTTCTCGGATTTGCAGGATTCAACGCTATAATAGAGCTTAAAAAGCGTAAAAGGAAATTGTTTTTAAAATCAGAAGGATTTATTGAACAACCTGATGGGAGTTTTATAATTGAGAATGCTGAGATTATTAACAATGATGATGTGATAAGAGTTAAAAAAATCCGAATTCCTATGGTTTTAAACGATTTTTTTTTCGAAAACAACCAAATTGATATACAATTATCTGATGTAAGTCTGATACAGAGTGAGGATAGGAAATTATCTGAAAATGTGATTTTTAGCATTATATATAGGTGGGTTTTATCAAAACTTTTGCCAAAAGTTAAGATTTCTATCGATAGTTTAAAGATTCAGAGTAATGGTGAAGAGAAAACAATGAGCAATTTATCTTTCACACCAATATTTAATGAAACATTAAATCCGGTTTTTATTCTTAAAGATATCAGAACATTAAAGTCACTGTATCAATCAGAAGTCAACCATTATGATTTGTTTAAACCAAGAAATCTTTGTTTATCTGAGTATAAGCATAGTTCGTTTAATTTTTGTTTGAGAAATGATAAAATTTTGAAATTATCTTCGATATTTCATTATAAATCACTTTTTGCATCCAAGAGAATTGATCATCAGAAGTTATTAAGTCAATCTAATATTGAGCATCGCTCATTTCATTCTAATGATCTCAAATCTGGTTTAGCAATGAGTTCTATATCAAATGATTTTAATCAAATATCTAATGTATGTGATAACTTTGTCATTGATCAACAAGAAGCAATTTATCATAATGAACCAGAATCAACTAATTTATCTGAATTCCGAAATGTTAGTTTGAGTAATATTGAACATCGATCAGTTCATTCTAATGATCTGAAATCTAGTTTAGCAATGAGTTCTATATCAAATGATTTTAATCAAATATCTAAAGAGTCAAAATCATTTGAAATTATCAAACATAATCCAATATATCTTGAATCTAAGATTAGTCCTTCTAATGAAAATCAAGAGCATCTTGAATTCCGAAATGTTAGTTTGAGTAATATTGAGCATCGATCAGTTCATTCTAATGATCTGAAATCTAGTTTAACAATGAGTTATATATCAAATGATTTTAATCAAATATCTAATATATGTGATAACTTTGTCATTGATGAACAAAATCCAATATATCTTGAATCTAAAATTAGTCCTTCTAATGAAAATCAATATCATCTTGAATTCCGAAATGTTAGTTTGAGTAATATTGAACATCGATCAGTTCATTCTAATGATCTGAAATCTAGTTTAACAATGAGTTCTATATCAAATGATTTTAATCAAATATCTAATGTATGTGATAACTTTGTCATTGATCAACAAGAAGCAATTTATCATAATGAACCAGAATCAACTAATTTATCTGAATTCCGAAATGTTAGTTTGAGTAATATTGAACATCGATCAGTTCATTCTAATGATCTGAAATCTAGTTTAGCAATGAGTTCTATATCAAATGATTTTAATCAAATATCTAAAGAGTCAAAATCATTTGAAATTATCAAACATAATCCAATATATCTTGAAGCTGATATTAATCCTTATTATGAAAATCAAGAGCATCTTGAATTCCGAAATGTTAGTTTGAGTAATATTGAACATCGATCAGTTCATTCTTATGATCTGAAATCTAGCTTAACAATGAGTTCTATATCAAATGATTTTAATCAAATATCTAATGTATCTGATGACTTTGTCATTGATGAACAAAATCCAATATATCTTGAATCTAAGATTAGTCCTTCTAATGAAAATCAAGAGCATCTTGAACGCCGAAATGTTAGTTTGAGTAATATTGAACATCGATCAGTTCATTCTAATGATCTGAAATCTAG
>Ga0074193_1000717_pt1 | contig 50689 bp, 50 predicted proteins | sample EPASupsiteHSE605_FD_64523 | JGI IMG/M metagenome (GOLD analysis project Ga0074193, IMG submission 64523) | Bioremediated contaminated groundwater from EPA Superfund site, New Mexico - Sample HSE6-05 | ecosystem: Environmental > Aquatic > Deep subsurface > Groundwater > Contaminated ...
GTCTCAAACAGTACCGTGCCATAGCGACGCGCTATGACAAAACGGCTCGAAATTTTCTCGCAGCTATCCATCTCGCCGCCACCGTCATTTGGCTTAATTGAGGACACGCCCTAGGGCCGAGTTGGCGAAAATGTGTCCCGTTGTTTTGGGAATTAGAAATTTTATGTGACTGAGTCAAGGGAAATTTTAAATTTGATGGACCAGGATACCAAAAAAACTTTAGCTGACCGAATCAAGAAGATTGCGGCCCACTTCGAGCTCCAGGAGCAGGAGCTTGCCCAACGGCTTGGAATATCGAAACAAGCTATGTCGAATTATACTCAGGCAAAGAACGAACCCAAGCCATCCCTCCTGGTCAGTCTAGTCAAAATTTTTGGGATCAACCCGGCTTGGATTCTGATGGGTGACGGGGACATGTTGGGGGACAGGACCTCAGGTATACCTACCGAGGAAATATCGAAGGACCTAACTCCGACACAGCGAGAAATGCTCACCTACAAGCGCATCCAGACCGAGCTAGGCATGGACAAGCAACGGATCGCCGAAGGCATCGAGGCCATCGTCATGGGTAAGCGCGGGGACGAGAGGAAGAGCGACAGGGAGTTAGGGTACGACGCGGACGTTGGCTTCAGTGAGAGGGATGGGGATGGGGATGGGGATGAGGCGGGAATTGATGGGATATGAACATGAAGATTTTAACTGGAATCGTATCAATTTTGGTTATCAGTTTTATTTTATACATATTTTATATTACGAACAATAATCGAGAAGCATTGGAAACCTACAATTCGGTCGATGACTGTATTGTAAAGAAAACAAAAAACCTAAATTCTGATACAGCTGTCTATGCAGCTGTGCGGTTATGCCAAAAAATATTCGCTGACCGTGCCAATCTAGCTCATTACAAAACGATTCTTTCAATTGAAAAGACCGGATATACTTACGAAAGAATTATTAATCTCAATATTTACCGTAGCCAAAATTCCAGTTACTACGGCCAAAGAGACCTTCTCGGCGTGGCAATAGATTTATACAAACGCTCGAATTCATCTGGTGAAGGATTGACTTTTGACCAATTCATCAAAAGCAACGGCATGATTGGTCAGTTAGCAGATGAAGCACGGGCCAGAGGAATTACCGAACGCTAACTCAGTCGATATTAGGGCCTATTTCCAAATCATCGGAGCCAAATGAGGCACGATGCGATGGTGACCATGGCCAGGAAGGTCTGCGTCAGCTTTTTAGTAGCGGAGTGCGATGCGCCGAAGATGATTGAGCAGGCGGCGGGCAGATTAATGGCTCAAGGCATTGCTAAAGATCGCCACGAATATCGTGACGACTCATGAGCCGGCGATGACGTAACGACCGGCATTGTCAAGGATTTTTTTGGATACGAACCCTTGGCGGAATGATTGCAATCGCTTATTCTCTGAAAGAGTTTAAAAAACTCTCCAACTCCACATAGTAAAATTACCAAGGATTTTTATGCCCCGACAGATATCACAAACAGTATGCGCACAAGCTGTAATTGATGGCATTAGTGAAGCGCAAAACAACTATGCCCTATGGTCAGGTGGTGAATGGCTCTGGGCTGCGGCAGAATATATGCTGACAGTTCATGTCGCCAAAGCTCTTGCAGAATTGGAAGGGGCAAATTTCGTAACTATCGAACACAATGGTCATGACGCATTAAACAACGCCGGGGCCGTGGCTCCAGGTCCCAAACCTAAAAACGCACGATTGAATGGACGATTCGACCTTTTACTCTGGTGGGGCGGGGGAACTCCGAGAGCGGTTATAGAACTCAAAAATCAGCCTATATGCATGAACACATGCACCAAGGACTTCAATCGAATATCCTCAGTCTTAAGCATTGGTCAAGAAAACAGTTCCCTTCAATTTGGACTATTTGGTTTCTACACTTCGGCCAAAGATGGCAGCCGAAAAGGTGCAGAAGAAAAAGTTCAAGACAAGATAAATACAATTACCGGATTAGCGACCAACTGCATCGGTTCTCGATGCAAGATAAACGCATATCAGTCTGACATTACAACAGATGATACTGACAGTGCCTGGGCTGCCGGATGTTTATTGATCAAGCCATTATAAAACACGCTTTGATGACGTCTCGGACAAACTCACGCCTGAGCAGCGAAACATGCTCACCTACAGCGGCTTCAAACCGAGCTGGGCATGGACAAGCAGCGGATCGCCGAGGGCATCGAGGCCATCGTCATGGGGAAAGGCGTCAGCGAGAGAAAGACCCAATACGGGGCGGCCGACGAGGCCGGCGTAGGGGTTGGCTCCAGTAAGGTGCAGGAAGATAAGGCGGGGTTTGGGAAAGGGATATAGGACAGAATAAATGCCTACCGAAGCCATGAAAGAAATTTACCATGACAGAAGAAATATTGATGTGGAATCAACTCATCAATTTTCAAGAAATGCCGCGCAATCAATGATTTTAATCAATGGAGGAGCCGCAACAGCACTCTTGGCTTCAAATTCGCAACTGGTTTCCGCTTTATTAAAGAATTCAAAATGCTGGCTGGCAGCTTCTTTGGCATGTTTTGCCACAGGGCTTGCCCTTGCAACTTTTATGCATTGGTGTGAAAGAGAAGCACTATTTCGCTTTAGTCGTGACTGGCAACTAAAGACGGACGAAGACAATCCAGAATTAATTCAAACTGAAGTCCAAAAACAGAGAGAGTTAGGCGACAAATGGCATCGTTTTTCTAAATGGTCTTTTTTTTCTTCAGGTTTATTTTTTATATTTGGATGTACAAGTATTGCAATTGCAATATTCTTACTCTAACATTGAATTAAATATTTTCATTTCAAAATACCGATCAATAAATTGATATGGACAAGCAGAGCATAGCCGAAGGCATCGAAGCCATCGTCACTTGTAAGAGGCCGGGCGCAAAGAAGTCCGACAAGGAGCCAAGGTTCGACGAGGGCGCTGGCTTCAGTGAGAGGGATGGGGATGAGATGTTTGGGGGTTAGGAGAGAAGCGTAGGAATGAAGAGATGTCAGACACATTATAAAAGGGCATTAAAGCCGACAGAAAGCGACAAATGTACCTTTTGCCTCAAAAAAGAAGAATACATCGCATTAAGACGCGAGGTTGATGCAACCATAAAAGAACTATCAACCGTTGAGAGAAACTGCCTTCTTTCTGTTGCGGCAATTTATGCTTGGTTGTTTTCAAATAGCGCTCCGAATGACTTCGTCAACTTGGCATGGAACATTCCTCTCCTCATAACCATACTCAGCATCTTACGAACAATTGCCATCGATAAACACTTAAAAATTCTTGGATCGTATCTTCAAAAAATAGAGAATGACACAGTGACACATCGAGAAGGGTGGGAATCATATTTCAGAAACAATGGGCGTGGAATACAGGGGACAATGCGTATTTGTTATTGGGCATTTTTCCTTTTTATTACCTTCCTTGCCTATTGTATTCATTTTTTCAAATAGTTTTATTAGCCAAAACCAGGGTCTTTTTTTGAAAAGTTCCTTGACAATGCAGGCAATTACGGCATCACCGACACATGAGCCGCCACGGCATCTCTGACTACTTTTGGCAACGCCTTGAACCATTGCTCTGCCCGCCTCATGCCCAATGGCATCCTTTGGGTCCTCCACAGTGGCGCTCCTGAAGTACGGCGCTCATTTCTTGGCCTCTTTTGCCAGATGCGCGACATAGGCGGCGCGCAAAGCTTCGGCTTGCGCGGGGACTGACGGTCTGGACTGCAATCTCATCCCTGCCGGACCGGCTGGAACGTCGAAGACGTGGAACGAGCCATCCCCCCGCATGACCATGATCCGCTTTTTTTGGTGAAGGCAACGCACAATCGCGTCTTCTATTTTTTGCAATTTCTGGTCAGCGATCCATGTCCAGCCACAGTACTGAAGCAACACATCCTGCGGCTGGATGCCGTTCCGGGCAGCTTGGCTTTGTGGAAACACCTCGCTGATAAAGATGATTCGATCGCTGGGCAATGGCTTGCCATCCAAACCGAAATAGACTGTCTTGATACATATGCCTCGTGCGTCGTATACAGCTTCCCACCCGGCATTATCTTCTTTATGCAAAATAGGCTTGCCATCAATCCCAAAATAAGCACGCATGATTTCGTTATCTCGATCATCGAATTTTGAATTCCATCCTGTAATATTTTTGTCCGTGAGACATGGTTTTCCATCAACCCCCCAAAAGATGCGCCTGCTCAAGTTGCCACGCGCGTCGTATGCGCTGTTCCATCCGGCGACGCCTTCTAAGTTCAAACATGGTTTGCCATCTGCGCCGAAAAAGACGCGCTTGATCGTATTACCGCGTCCATCGTATGCATCTTGCCACCCGGCGATACCTTCGAAGTTCAAGCAGGGCTTGCCGTCAACATCGAAAAAAACGTGCCAGATGTTGTTTCCGAGTGCATCATATTCATCTTGCCATCCGGCTATACCCTGTTTGGTCAGGCAAGGCTGGCCATCCACACCAAAGTAAGTACGCTTGGTATTATTTCCGTGTTCATCGTATACATCATGCCATCCGGCGTATCCGTCCTTGTGCAAGCATGGCTGGTCGTCCACACCAAAAAAGCGATGACTGATCTTATTGCCACGCTCGTCGTATGCGTCTTGCCACCCAACAACGCCCTCGAAGTTCAAACATGGTTTGCCATCCGTGTCGAAGAAGGCGTGCTTGGTTATATTACCATGTTTATCGTATGTTTCTTGCCACCCGGCCATACCGGATCTAATCAGGCAAGGCTGGCCATCCACACCAAAGTAAGTACGCTTGGTATTATTTCCGTGTTCATCGTATACATCATGCCATCCGGCGTATCCGCCTTTGGTCAGGCAAGGCTGGCCGTCCACACCAAAATAGGCGTATCTGATCTTATTGCCCCGTTCGTCGTATACTGTTTCCCAGCCGGCATTCCCGTCCTTGTGCAGGCAGGGCTGACCATTCACACCGAAATAGCGGCGGCTGACCTTATTGCCACGCGCGTCGTATGCGTCTTGCCATCCAGCAACACTATTAAAATCCAAGCATGGCTTGCCATCAATACTGAAATAAATATGCAGTATTTCATTTCCTCGTGCATCATATTCATTTTTCCATCCCGATATGCCTATTTTGATCAGACAAGGTTTGCCGTCAACACCTATAAAAGTACACTTGGTATTATTTCCACGTGCGTCATATTCATTTTGAAATCCGGCATATCCTCCTTTGATCGGACAGGGCTGGCCATCCACGCCAAAATAGGTGAGCCTGACCTTATTACCCCGTTCGTCGTAAACCGTCTGCCAGCCGACGTATCCTTCCTTGAGCAGGCTGGGTCTGCCATCCACGCCGAAGTAGGAGCGTTTGGTTTCATTGCTCCGATCGTCGTATATTGCTTCCCAGCCGGCGTTCCCATCCTTGTGCAGGCAGGGCTGGCCGTCCACGCCGAAATAGCGGCGGCTGACCTTATTACCACGCGCATCGTATGCATTTTGCCACCCGGCGATACCTTCGAAATTCAAGCAGGGCTTGCCGTCAACATCGAAAAAAACGTGCCGAGTGTTATTTCCGCGTGCGTCATATTCATCTTGCCATCCGGCTATACCCTGTTTGAGCAGGCAAGGTTGGCCGTCCACACCAAAATAGGCGTATCTGATCTTATTACCCCGTTCGTCATATATCGCTTCCCAACCGGCGTTCCCATCCTTGTGCAGGCATGGCTGGTCGTCCACGCCGAAATAGCGGTGGCTGACCTTATTACCACGCGCATCGTATGCGTCTTGCCACCCGGCATATCCGTCTTTGATCAAACAGGGCTGGCCGTCTACGCCGAAATAGCGGCGACTGACCTTATTACCACGCGTATCGTATGCATCTTGCCACCCGGCGATACCTTCGAAATTCAAGCAAGACTTGCCGTCAACACCGAAAAAAACGTGCCGAATGTTATTTCCGCGTGCGTCATATTCATCTTGCCATCCGGCTACACCCTGTTTGAGCAGGCAAGGTTGGCCGTCCACACCAAAATAGGCGTATCTGATCTTATTACCACGTTCGTCATATATCGCTTCCCAACCGGCGTTCCCATCCTTGTGCAGGCATGGCTGGCCGTCCACGCCGAAATAGCGGCTGCTGACCTTATTACCACGCGCATCGTATGCGTCTTGCCACCCGGCATATCCGTCTTTGATCAAACAGGGTTGGCCGTCTACACCGAAAAAACGGCGGCTGATCTTATTGCCACGCTCGTCGTATGAGTCTTGCCACCCGACAACGCCCTCGAAGTTCAAACATGGTTTACCATCCGTGTCGAAGAAGGAACGTTTGATTTCATGGTTATGTTCGTCAAAAACGGATACCCTCCCTGCTATTCCATCCTTCTGAAGGGCTGGTTTTCCGTCAGCGCCTAAACATCGGATTCTAATCATATTGCCGCGCGCATCATATTCTGCTGTTCCACCTGCACAACCATTTTCCGAAACACAGGGCTTTCCTTCAATGTTAAAAAATGTTGATCGAGTTTCATGGCCCCGATCATCGTATTCGGATATCATAGCAGCATATCCAATTTTGTGCAGACATGGCTTACCGTCCACACCGAAATAGAAAATTTTAGTTTTCTTGCCCCGTTCGTCATAGCCCGCTTCCCACCCGGCGATTCCGTCCTTGTGCAGGCAAGGCTGGCCGTTCACACCAAAAAAAGCACGCTTAGTATTATTTCCGTGTTCATCGTATTCATCATGCCACCCGGCGATTCCGTCCTTGTGCAGGCAGGGCTGACCGTCCACACCAAAATAGGCAAGCCTGATCGTATTACCGCGTTCGTCATAATCTGCCTCCCATCTGGCATATCCATCCTTGTGCAGACAGGGCTGGCCGTCTACACCGAAATAGCGGCGGTTGATATTATTGCCACGCTCGTCGTATGCGTCTTGCCACCCGGCGATTCCATTCTTGTGCAGACAGGGCTGGCCGTTCACATCAAAATAGGCAAGCCTGATCTTATTACCGCGTTCGTCATAATCAGCCTCCCATCTTGCATATCCATCCTTGTGCAGACAGGGCTGGCCATCCACGCCGAAAAAGGAAAGCTTGGTTTTGTTCCCTTGTTCATCGAAAACCGCTTCCCAGCCGGCAATCCCGTCCTTGGGCAGACAGGGCTGGCCATCCACGCCGAAAAATAACACTTTGATTACATTTCCCTGTTCATCGTATACAGCCTTCGCTCCGGCATACCCATCCTTGAGTAAGCAAGGTTTGCCGTCCAATCCATAATAATGTCTGCTAATCTCGTTCCCTAGCTCATTGTACCGGGATTCAATGGCAGCAAAACCGTAATTATTCAGAGATGGTTTGCCATCGATGCCAAAAGAAGCAGTCTTGACAGCATTACCACGTACGTCGTATTCGCTTTCCAAGCCAGCACAGCCATGCTTTTTATGCAGACAAGGTTGCCCGTCAGGGTCGAAATATGATTCCAGCAACTCGTTTCCCCAGGCATCAACCTCATATGACGCCAAAGCGATGTAGTCAGGATTGCGGGCAGGAACACCATTCGAGTCCACCCATTCGGTTTTGCTTCGAAAGCCGTCAAGCGTATAGGAGTAGCGCTTGCCGGCAACCCCCTTGATGGAGAGCGGTCGCCCCTGATGGTCGAGATAGGTGATGGTTTCAATCCGTCCCGCCGCCGTGTACGTGAAACGCCGACCAAACACGCCATCGGCATCTGCTATGTTGATGTGGGAAGAATTCATGTATTGGACTTGTTGCACGAGGCCTGTTACATCATATTGGAAACGAAACCCAACGATGCTACTTTTTTGGCCATCTTCATCACTGGAGTCCACACCGAGATTGACTGTTCTACCGAGAACGGATTGCCTTACTCCAGTCGTATGGCTAAAGTGTACATATCTGAAGTTGTCTCTATAGTCACTTCTCCTTAAGAATTGACCAGTTGGTCCAAATTCATCCACATGGTCCAACCGGCCTCCCTCACTGTAAGAATACCGCTGGTCCACGGGTCGGTCGCGTTCCTCGGTGTGCGTGGAAGCGCGTGGCACGCCGACCGAATTCACCCGGGCCAGGCGGCGGGGTTTGCCGCGCTTCGTCTCGATGCGCCAACTTAAATTGCGGTGCGCAACCTGCTTCGAGGAGAGCGGCCCGATCCCTTCCGGCAGGCCCTTGCGCTCGACATAGTCGACAAAATACTGGACATGCTGGATAAAATAATGATCGACGGCAAAATATCCGGCCACGAGCAGCAGGCAGGCCGCCACGGCATACTGGATGCGCCTGATCCGCTCCCGACGTTTATGGCGATCCCAAAGCAGGTCATATTTGAGTCCCAAGATGGCAGCCACAATCTTGACCAGGGCCTCTGCGGGCTTGAGTTCCAGCAAGGACGCGCCAAGGAGAGGTTCTCCGCCTTCCAGGAGGGCGGGAGGATAGCACTGCTCCTCTTCAGGTTTCTTGGGATTGGGCACGCCGCCCACAATGAAGGGGATGATCCGGTCGCCCCGGCCCATTGCCTGGAAATTGCGGATTTCAAGATCAACCCAGTCCGATTTGGCGCTCTCCGGGGAACAAACGACAATCAGGTAACGGGAGTCGCCCAGCTCCCGACGCAGGTTTTCTTTGACCGTGCGGCCGACGCCAATATCCGTCTGATCGCGAAATACCGGACGGATTCTTTTGGGAATGCGGCCGGCGAATTCCTTGCGGATGGTGCTGGGCAGGCGGTAGTCTTCAAGCTCGCTTTGCAGCCACTTGGCCCATTTTCTGTCCTTGTGGTCGTAACTGATAAATGCATAGTATTCGTAGCGTTGCTCGTTCATTGGCAAAACCTCATTTTCTATCGCTGAGGCGCAACCATTGCGACCGCCACCACTTTTCCATCATTACATATTGAAAATATTATATAGGTTCCGCACGCTCCAGATTCCATGCCATTACCGGCTTTTTTCGTCAGCCGCAGTCACAACTTCCCGGCTTGTCGCACGGGCCTGGGCCTATAGATTCCGAGGCAATAACAAATTAACCGGACAAGACATAAAGGTAAAGTGAATATAAATAGCCGCGAACGCCAACAACCACCTCGAAAAAGCAAATAAAAACAGATCACGCGGCACATGGATCCTGCCACGGGCGGTGATTTTCTAGGGCCTGTTTTCAAAAAATTCCGAGCACGCCTGGGAAGGAAAAAACTACTGCGTGCGCAATTATCCGTTTCGTGAGCAATCCCATATTGAACCAGGGGGACAACCTGGGCCAGTTTCCCCATGGACAGCCGGGCATCCTCCTGTCCTTACAGGCTTGTCCGGAAAGAGGTACCCTGGCGACCCTTTTGACTCACTCCCCTGCCGATGCTATCTGACCTCCGGAATTCGACCAGCCGACACTCCCCCGGCTGCGTCACCGGAGAATCCTGGATGTGTCCCGTTATCCAAAGAAAAATCGACCGTCTGCGAAACGGCGGCGCTCCCCGCGTCCTGGATCTTTTTGCCGGCTGCGGCGGCATCTCGCTGGGCTTCAAGACTGCCGGTTATGAACTGCGCGCCGCCATAGAAATGGACCCCGTCGCCGCCGCCTCCCATGCCCGCAACTTCTACCCGGAACTGGAAGGCGATGCCGGACAGCGCCACGCCCGAAGCCGGGATATCGTCAAGACCGAACCCCGGCCCTTCATGCTCGAAATGGGCTGCCCGGAGCCGGAAGAGGCCATAGACGTCATCGTCGGCGGCCCGCCCTGCCAAGCCTTCGCCCGCGTCGGCCGGGCCAAGCTGCGCGAGGTGGCCGAACATCCCCACGCCTTCATCAAGGACCCCCGCAGCGACCTGTACCTGCGCTACCTGGAGTTCATCAAACAGCTCAGGCCCGTGGCGCTTCTCGTGGAAAACGTGCCCGACGTCCTCAACCACGGCGGCCACAACATCTACGAGGAAATCTGCGAGGTCCTGGAAGACCTGGGCTACACCTGCGGCTACACCCTGCTCAACTCCGTGCACTACGGCGTTCCCGAGATGCGCGAACGCGCCTTCCTCATCGGCTACGCCGCCGGTATAGCTGACGAAATTCGCTTCCCCGAACCGACCCGCCGGCACGAACTTCCCAGGGGCTACGAAGGCTCCAGACAGGTCGCACTCAAATATCTGCCGGAAAACGGCAACGGCAAATTGAGCCTCCTGGACAACAAATCGCGCTTCCTGCCGACCCCCGAGGGCGGGCCGGACCTGCCGCCCGCCGTCACGGCCCGGGAGGCCCTGCAGGATCTGCCTACGATCACCGACCATCTGAGGGGAAAACTGAAAAAGGGTCCCCGCCGATTCGACACCCTGCTCCCCTATGACGACTCCCGTCCCATCTCGGAATACGGAAGGCTCATGCGGTCCTGGCCGGGTTTTGGGAACAACAGGGGAATCCTCGACCACGTCATCCGCTTCCTGCCCCGGGACTACGCCATCTTCGCCAGAATGCGCCCCGGCGACCAGTACCCTGAGGCGCACCGGCATGCGATCGCGCTGTTCAACGAGAAGCTTGCCGCGCTCCAGGCCAAGGGACTGGCCCCGGCCAAAAATTCAAAGGAGTACCGGCAGCTCTGGAAGGACACCGTGCCGCCCTATGATCCCGACAAATTCCCCAACAAGTGGCGCAAGATGGAGGCGGACTGTCCCGCCCGGACCCTGATGGCCCACCTGGGAAAGGACAGCTATTCCCACATCCACTACGACAGCCGGCAGGCCAGGACCATATCCGTGCGCGAGGCGGCCCGGCTCCAGTCCTTCCCGGACGGCTTCGTGTTCGTTGGCCCCATGAATCCCGGCTTCCGCCAGATAGGCAACGCCGTCCCCCCGCTCATGGCCAAAGCCCTGGCCGAAATCATGCTCACAACGCTGCGAGGCTGATGTGTCCGGTAAAATCGCCCTGAAACGCCTGACCCGCTCGGACCTGACGATCTTTCAGCACCATCTCGCCGTCCAGCACGCGGGCAAACAGAAGTCCATCAACCTGAACGCCGACGTCTTCGTCAATCAGCTCTTCCCCGCCCTGCCCGACACCGACGAGGGCAAGGCCGGATACCTCGGACTGGATCTCCAGCTCCTCGGCCCGGGCCTTTACGGGGCATTGCGGCTGCAACGCAAGATCATCAAGGGTGGCAGCTACAAGAACTGGCGATTGAACGGGGAGATCATCCCGGCGGCAGTCACCGCCAACAGGTTCGATCCCCTCGCACCCGGGGATTTCGTCATCTTCGATTTCTCCGGCGACATCATCCCCTCATCCGCCCGACTGCTCTTTGTCGCCGCAGCGGTTCCGGAAGATGCCGCGCTCCACCGGACCCTGGAGGAACGTCTCGGCCCCAAACGCATGATACCCCTCACGCCTTCCGAACTTGAGGGCCTTATCGATGCGGCCGGCGTCACCGATGCCCACCCCGCCCTGGAGTTCACCCTTGGAGGGGCAATTGAGGATGCCGCCCTGGGCGGCGTCGAAGGGACGGAACGACTTATCCGCCGTCGTTCCGGCACTACGATGACCCAGGAGACCCTGCAGCGCGCCCGCCAGAATGCCGAGGCTGTCGGCCGCGATGGTGAGTTGCTCATCAATGCCTGGCTTGATCAGCAGCAGCAGGGCGGCGTGATCCGCGAACATACCTGGACTTCCAGCGCCAACGCTGTCGCGCCCTATGACTTCACGCTCATGGACGCCACCGGCAACGAGATCCGGCTCGACGTCAAATCCACCTCCGGACCGTTCGAGCGTCCCCTGCACGTCTCCATGGCCGAACTGCTGGAAATGGCCGACGAAGGCCGGCGATATGACCTGTACCGGGTCTATGGCCTTGAGGAAGGGGCGGCAAAACTCCGGATCGCCGAAAACCTGTCTGCTTTTGCCGCATCCGTCATCCGGGTGTTCAGGGAGCTGCCGGCTGGCGTCACGCCCGATGGCGTATCCATCGCCCCTGGCACCCTGCCTTTCGGCAGCGTCATCGAAATCCGCCTGTCCGAGGAAGACGAGGAGTAACCATGGCCGCTGACGACGAACGGACCGATGTTCTCACCGAGGAACAGCGCCGTCGTTGCATGGCCGCCAACAAGGGCAAAAACACCAAGCCCGAGCTGAAGCTCAGAAAGAAACTCTGGAGTCTCGGCTACCGCTACCGCATCGGGCACGGCCTGCCCGGAAAACCCGACATCGTCTTCGTCTCCCGCCGCCTCGTCATCTTCGTCGACGGCTGCTTCTGGCATCACTGTCCATTACATTTTCAGATGCCCAAAGCCAATCGCGACTTCTGGGAAAGGAAAATCGCCCGCAACGTCGCCCGTGACGCCCAGGTCAACGAACAACTGGCTGCAGCCGGCTGGCACGTCATACGGATCTGGGAGCATGAGTTGCGTCAGGGTGTTGATGGCGTTGTAATTCGCATACAGCAGGTTATTGGCAAATAATCCAACCACGTTCCAGACTTCCTTCATCCCTTTATCCTGTATATACCGTCCCCTTCAGCCCTCTGCCACTATTGCATTTTCTCGATTATTCTATAGGATAATCGAAACTCGACTTGGCAGCACACTCTGCCGGGATGTATCTATGGTTATGAGCGAAGGTCCCATTGGGGCGATAGAGGCGGGAGGCACGAAATTCATTTGTGCCTTTGGAAGCAGTCTTGACGACATATTAACCGATAACAACAGGATTTCCATACCCACCGGCACAGACCCCGACCGGACCCTGGCCGATGTCATCGCTTGGTTCCGGCAACAGGAAACCCGCCACAGTGTGAAAATGCGGGCAATCGGCCTCGCCTGCTTCGGCCCGGTCTGCCTGGATGTGTCCTCTCCCGAATACGGACACATCACCACGACACCCAAACCCAACTGGTCTGGCTTTGACATTGTCGGGACATTGGAAAATGCATTCCCCGGCCTGCCTGTCGGATTCGACACCGATGTCAATGGCGCAGCGCTTGGCGAATGGCAATGGGGAGCTGCCCAGGGACTCGACAACTTTGTCTACATCACGATCGGCACCGGCATCGGTGCCGGCGCGATGGTTAATGGCAAATTACTACACGGCATGATGCACCCGGAGATGGGGCATATGCACTTACATCGCATCGACGGCGATTTATTCGCCGGAGCCTGTGAATTCCATAGGGATTGTTGGGAAGGTTTATGCTCTGGTGTAGCTATATTGCAAAGAACAGGCAAGACAGCTGAAGCACTACTTCCTGATCATGAAGCCTGGGGCTTGGAAGCAAGATATATTGCACAAGCAATTACAAACATGATATATATCCTTTCACCCCAAAAAATTATTATTGGCGGAAGCATTATGAAAGGCGGACAATTAGGGAGAGATATACTTTTCCATAACATCCAGACTAATGTTCTGTCTGATATCAATAGCTATTTAAATATAAAAATCCTGGATAGAGACAGCATAACATATTTCATCACACCGCCCGGACTTGCCCATAATTCTGGGATTGCCGGGGCTCTGCTTCTTGGCAAAAGCCATCCCGACAAGCCATAGCCATTAATCCAATAGGAAATCCCCCGGCTTTGCCGGGGGACCTCAAAAGTTTGACTTATACGGGAGTAGAAGAAAGCCTCTCCATCCGTGAGCAGATCAAAGTGAGTGATGGAGAGGCTTTCGATGAAGTGTGCGTCAAGTCTATGCCAAAGGATCATATAATGAAATTCCCAACGAAAAAATACAAGAAAAAATTTACGACACACAAAAAAACAAACCCATGCATGAAGTGCAACACAATTTCAACGTGCACCAGCGAAAGATGGAAAAAAGCTTATGATATTGTAAAAATAGAAAATGACCTGATAAACCACAGAATTACATCATTACTCGCAACGAACGGCTTTCTTTTTGCCGGTTTATATTTTTTGTTTGGGGCTTTTTTTCAACAACACAAACCCTTTTTCTATTACACAATACTAAAACTTACATATTTGATAATAGTATTTATTGGATTGACATCATCATTTGCTGCAGGGAAGGGTGTTCGCGCCGCCTCACGCCAAATCAAAGCAAGCTCTGAATGGCTATACAGCTTAAAAAAAGACAGATCAAACTGCGATAAAATCACATTATATCCACCGATAGTTGGTATTCGTTCCAATTTTTTGAAAGCATATCATGATATTCTTCTAAAAACCTATTCCATTCCATTAATAGGTCCAAGATTGCATGTTTTTTTGAATTGTTTTCTTTTCAAGAGGATCATTAGTTTTATCCATAGACATGACATGCTACGTGAGCCATCTTACGATAAATTCAACCTCAACTCCCAACAGACTGATGACATAAACAGCATGTGTGCAGGAGTTATCTATTTTCCAAATATATTGTTTGCAGTCTGGGTGATTTTACTTTTCTTTGGTTTGTTTGTCATCGTTTTATTGTAATCTACCTTTTACTATCCCAGCATGCTACGGCAACATATCCTCCAACATCCCAATCTGTAGTAGTTCCTCCCTCCGCTTCTCCGGCAACGGCTCCGAGCAACTCACCAGCCACTTCCCCGGTGCACTCTTGTGCACCCCCATCTTCTTCGCCAGCCCGGCCAACGTAAGCCCCTCGCCGCGCAGCCACAGTTTTAACCGCTGTTCCCGGGGCAGCGCCGACCAGTCCGCCGGCAGGACCATGCCGCGTGGCCGGCTCATACCCGCACGTACTTGCCGTCGCGAACGGCGATGCGCCCGGCCGCCAGAAGCTGCTGCACCGTGCGCGGCCGGTCCCCCGGCCCGACGTCCAACTGCATCCGCAGCAGCGCGTCAAACCGGGCGGCAAAGGCATAAAACTTTTCGCGCGTCTCGCGCCGGACGTGCGCCTCAAAGGCCAGGGCGACAGAACCCCGCTCGATGCTGACATGCGCCCCCCTGGAGCGCAGCACGGCCAGCGGATCAAGCAAACCGCCTCTGGCCGTGCGATAGGCAACCTTGGACGTCAACACGCTCACGCCGCCAGATTGATTTCCACCCGGATGGCCAGCACGGCGTCAACAGATCCCGTCGCCGCAGCGGCGTTGATCCGGGCGACAAGGGCTTGCCGTTGACCGATGGCCGCTGTCGTGATCCTGGTCCAGTCCTCGTCGTTTTTGAGGACGGCCGCCACGAAATCCGCAATCGGCTCGCCCGTAACCGCCGTGATCCCCCGGATTGTCGGGATCGGGTCCCGCACCCCGGATTCGGGGACGGCCGCCAGGGACGGCGTAGCCCACAACGCCTCGGCCTCGGCGAGTTGTTTTGACCAAGTCTTTGTCTCGCACTCCGAAAACCGTGCCCAAAACGGCGCCAAAACGGCATCGCAGGCCCGGGCCGCCTCGGCGATCCTGGCGGATACGGCCTCTTCCAGCGTCGGCCCGGCACGCACAGGCTCCTCGACCGCCCTGTCCACCGCCCCCAGCGCCACAGCCTCGGCCGTTGTCAGCCCCAGGCGCGTCAGGCCGTTGGGCTCGACAACGCCCCAGGCTCCGGACGCGTCGTATTGATAACGCTCATCCATGAGGCATTGCAGATGGGCCAGGGCGGCGTCGTGGGCGGACGTGTCGGACAGCAGGGCTTCGACGTCATGTTTTGTGGCGATCATGATATCTCCTCAATAGCATCGGCAACACCGCGCGCTCCAAAATACTCGGCCAGCTTCAGCGGGCCGTTGGCCCAGGTCGAACTGCGCGAGCCGCAGGCCGCGCCGCCAGCCCACGCGCCGCCCCAGCTCGCCCGGTTCGGAGCTTGGTAATGCTGACCAGCCACGCCGCTATCGTTGCCGTCATAGGCGTTGGCGTAGGCCGCCGAGGCCGCGCCGCCGCCGGCCTCCGCGCCCCACTGCCAGAGGACGCCGCAACAATCCTCACAGCCGACATCGGAGAGCATCCGCCGGCCGGCGGTATCAACATGGCCGCCTGTCGTGCCGGGATCGGCGCTTCCAGCGATGTTTGTGCCCTGGTTGGCTCCGAGGGCTGCCGCGAAAAATTCCAGTTGCGTGGGCAGCCGTTTGCCGACAGCCCCCATCCATTGCGCAATCTTGTACCAATGAAAGGCCGGACTGCTTGCGCCATCGGCGATGACGCCGCCGTTTGCGGACACCAATCTGCCGCCCGACACCGACGCCAGGTAGATGTCCACCCATTTGAGGCCCTCAACGTACACCATGCCCTCAGGGGCCGACACGGGCCGATGCTTCAAGTCCCACACCGACGCCGGCAGGATGTCGCCGGCCAGATAGCCGGACAGCGCATGCCCGCTGATGGTCCCGACCGACACGCACAGGCAATGAAACCCTCCCACTTTCCGGGACGTGGCAACCGTATGGCCGACCGGGTACGTAGCGTTGGCCGAGACAAGCAGCCCCAAGGCAACGCCGCCGACCAGCACGGCGTAGACGTAGAAATCCTTGCCGGCACGAGCCGCGGCCACGGTGTAATCGGTGGTAGTGCTGTCCCAGGTGGCGGCCTGCGACAGGTCAAGGGCTTGTTGGGCCATGAGGCAGAGCAGCAGACCAGACACATCCACGGTCATGCGGTTGGGGGACAGGAGCGTGTAGCGATCGGCGGCTGCGGATACCGGTTTGGCGGCAAACCGGACATCCCTGGCATAATGGCCAGGGACAGAGAGGATGGAGGCCGGCGTATCGTTGCCGTGCAGCACGTCGGTCAGATTGCTGGTCAGCGCGCTGCCGCCGTCCATGGTCAGGGTGACGGTAGTGCCAGCGACCCCGGACACGGTGCCGAGTCTGACGCCGTCCGCCCCGCAGTCGGCCCGGGCACGGACGCCAACCGCAAATTCGGCCGCACGCTCGGCCGAAACGGCGAAGGAGACAGGGGATACATATGTCGCAGCAATGCCCATTGGTTACTCCGCGATAGACGTGGCAAATCGAATTTCCCGAACGATGGGACAGCCCGCCCGGATGCTGTGCTCAAGGGGACAGAAAGCCCTGATCGTGCGTGCAAGAGGGCATGACAGCCGGACGACCTCGAGGCCAAGCGGCGCGGCCGGGCCTACGGACATGGCCAGGGCCACGGCGTCCGCCGAGGCCTCGCCCGTTGCCGCCTTGAAGCCCGAGGCCAGGACGGAGATGCTTGCCGCCGCTGCCGCCTCGCGCCCGGCGATTTCTCCAAAGGAGCCCTCCGCAATCGCCTGGGCAAGGGCCAGGACATCGGCCGCACCGAGCGCACGCCTGCGGCCTGCGGCGGCCGCGTTTCCCCGAAAAGCCGCCACGCCGTTCCCCAGAGCCATTTTCCTGGCCAGGGCAGCGACCTGGTTGCCCGCACTGGCAAAGGGGGCCCCGGCAGCCCCTTTGTTCCCCGAGGCCTGGACGGAAGCCAAACCCACCGCGAAGGCGGCACCGGCCATCGGCGCTTCCCCGAGGGCCGAAGCACTGGCCCGCGATGCGATCGCAGCTTGGCCGAAAGCCCTCTTGTGCCCTTCGCAAGCCGCGCCGGAATGCGCGGCGCAAGCCGATGCGCCTCTCCCGGCCTTCGATCCAGCGACGACGACGGCGGCCGAAACCATCGAAGCCGCCACCCCGGACAATTGCCGCATCCCGCTGGCGGTGCAGGACGCCGGGGCCTGGGCCAGGGCCAGACCGGAAGCCTGCTTGCGCCCTGCGGCGTTGGCGGCGGAGACGGCCAGGGCGGTCCCTGCCCCGGCTGGCTGCCGTTCCCCTGCCGCTTCGGCCAGGATGGCGGCAGCCGCCCCAGCCTGTCCGGCTGCGCCCCTGGAACCTGCGGCCTGACAGGATGCCGTCCCCCCTCCGGCGGCGGCGTCCAGCACCAGCTTGGCCCCGGAAGCGGCGGCCGCAGCACGCCCCGACGCGGCCGCATCGCCGGAAGCGGCCTGCGCCTCGCCCTGCCACGCCGAGTCGGTATCAACCCAGGCTGAACCACCGCCCCAGGCGTCAAGCATAAGGCCCCCTTAATCCGCCAGCGAAATGGTAAACGCCGTCAGATTGTACGTGCCCTGGCCGGTAAATGATTCGCTGGTGACGTCGTCCGTGGCCAGACAGACACCGCCGGTTTCCGCCGTCCACAGGCTGGCGTAGGCCACGACCCCGGCCGCCGGCACGTCGAACGTCACCCCGGCGCTGATCGCCCGGGCCCCGGCCGACGCGACGGCCATGGCGACCGCCTTGCGGGCATAGGCCGGCGTGCCGCCGGCAAGCTCGTTGCCCGATCCGTCCGCGCCCGGCGCGCCGCTATGCAGCGCCGCGTACAGGTTGGCGGGAAGTCCGGAGTCCAAAACCGTGTTTTTCCCGGAAGCAGTCAAAACGCCCATGAAGCGCTCCTTTTATTGGTGTTTGTCGTACACGCGAAATTCCGCCGTCGCCCCCCGGCCTGCCCAACTGTCATCGGCCAGGGCGATGACGGGCTGCACGCGGTAGACGCCGGCCTCGTTGAAATCCCCGGCCGCCGCCGTGTGCCGCACGGACCGGGATTCGTAGACCGCCGCCGACCAGACGGCCGTGGTCCCTGACGGCTTGCGCACGGAAATCCCGACCGTCGCGCCGGTCAGGTCCTCGTTCACGTCCAAAATGATGTCGGTGCCGATGTCGCCGACGTAAGGCTTTTCCCTCGACATGCTCACTCCCCATTGGCGGCCAGGAACCCCGCGCCTGTCCGCGCCGCCCGGTCCATCTCCCGCTGCTCCCTGGCCCGCAGCAATTCCAGACGTCGCTCCTTGACCGCATCCGGGACATGGAGGTTGCGGACTTTGCCCATTTCCTCGCGCACCCCCTGCACCCGGCCGACCAGCATCCGCAGACGCGGCAACCGGGTGTCGCTGCGGACGCGTGCCGCCCCGGCCATGTCGCCGGCCTCGCGCAACTCGTCGTATTGGCGCTTGGCGTCCAGATAGGCCCGGCGCACGGCATTGTAGGGGTGCGACAGCCCTTCCACGTCGTCGTCGGTCACAGCCTCGACAGGGCGTGCCCGGCCGCCGTCAATCCTGGCCTGCTCGCGTCTGGTCGGCCGGTCCAGCCGTTCGGTCTGGCGCAAGAGCGCCTCGCGGGTGATGTAAGACACCCGGCCGGAAAGGCCCGCATCGGCCACGCCCTTGTTGTAGTCGGCCACGGCCGTGACCAGGGACTGCCGTTCCCCGGCGTCCGTGCCGCCGGCCAGCGTGAACGCCCGGAACCGCGAGTAGATCCGGTCCCGCTTTTCGGACCACCGCTTTTCCTCCTCGATGGCCTCCGAGGTCCGGGCCCGGGCCATGGCTTCGCGCGCCGGCCGGAAGCCGAACGCCTTGGCCGCGGACTCGCCGGTCGTCGGCACGAGCCGCTTGCCGTCCGGCCCCACCACCGGGAAGTTTTTCGAGGTGGACACGCCCTGGGAGGATTCGCGCGCGGCTTGCAGGATCTTGGACAGGCCGGTCGGCAGGATTTTTTCCGCGCCCCGACCCGGCTGGCCGGCCGCGAAAAAGCCGATGCCGGCCAGCACGTCCCGGGCCATGCCGCCCATGGGGCCGAGCACGTCGGTTACGGTGTCCGGGATGTCGATCATGGTGCCGAGCGATCCGGACATGTCCGTGCCCGTGAGCAGACCGAGCAGGCCGAACCGGGCCAGCTCCTCGGATTCGCCGCCCAGGTTCTTGCGGATGAAGTCATAGAGCCATTTTTCCGGATCATCGTCGGAACCGCCGGCAACGAACAACGCCTTGACGATGGACATCAGGACCTGGCTTCCCAAGCCGCCGAGCGCCATGGGCGCGGCCAGGGCGAACGTGGCCGCCTGCCAGTCTTTTTTCTGGAACAGCTCATGGACGAGCTGAAGGTAGTTGTGGCCGTACTTTTTGTAGACGTACCAACTCTGGCCGAGCCTGGACCCGGCCGACGTGCCCCAGGTCCAGGCGGGCTGGGTGGCCCGGTCGTAGACGCCGTGCGCCCGGTCGGACGTTTCCCGCGCCCGGGCCATGGCCGTCTCGTGGTCCGCGCCGGCCTGCCTGGCCAGCCGGTAGGCGGCCAGGAGGGTGCTGCCCCGGTTGAGCTGCTCGGTCGCACCAAAAAGCATCAACGTCTTGCCCATGAGCCAGGACCAGGATTTACCGGCCGTGTCGCGGTAGGTGGCCAGGGCGTCGCGGGCGAACTGCGGATCGTCCAGGGACTCTTTGCGGATGCCCTCCAGGAACCGTTTTTCGTCCGCCGTGAAGGAGCCCCACTTGCCGGTCATCACGCCCAGGTAGTCGGCCATGGCCCGGGCCGTCTCCCGGCCGATCCTGGCCCAGCCGCCTTTGCCCTCCAGGGCGTAAGCGTGCAGGGCCGCCGGCACGGAGGTGGCCATGGACGACAGGTTGACCAACGCCGACCGGGGATTGAGCCCCAGGTACTTCAAACTGGCCACCGATTTGGCCAGGGCGAAAACCCTGTCCCCGGCCTCGGCATTGCGCAGGTTCTCCGAGAGGTAGTCCACGGCCAGCCGGTAGACGTCGCGCTCCTTGCGGATGTCGATACCCGCCGTGTCGTCCTGGCCGAAAAGGGCCTTGGCCGCCTTGCCCGCCGCCTCCATCTTGGCCAGGCCATAGGCCGTGGCCCCGGCGTACCGGGTGTACCGCTCCAGGGCGTCCTTGAAATACCCTTGCACCACGTCGCCGTGGCGGCCCGTGCGCCGGATGTACTGGGCCCGGAACCCCCGCGCCTTGACCTCGTCGGCCAGGGTTTCGAGCAGCTCCCGGACCAGCCCGGCGTCCACGTCCTCGCCCACCCGGTTGACGGCGCTTTCCACGGTCTTGGCCAGCTCCAGGGCCTTGATGATTCCCTGGGTGGCCTCGGGCAGCTTTTCGACCGTAGCAACCGCCTCCATGTCCCAGCCGGCCCGCTCCATCTTCGCCCGCAACGCCTCGGCCCCGGCCCGCCATTCCTTGTGCGCCCGGAACCGCTCGACCGCGCCATCCTCTCCGGTCCGCTGCCCGCGCACCACATAGTCGCCGGTCTCGCGCAGGCGCGGGGCGTAGAAGCCGCGCATCTGCCCCATGCGGTCGATCAGTTCCCGCAGGGAAAAAGACACCCCGTCCTCGCCGGCCAGACGCACGTCCGCCAACTGGTCCTTGATAGTCAGGCCGTCCCTGCGCGCCTTGGCCACCGTGGCAGCCACCTCGGAAGCATAGGGCGCCAGATCTTCGGACAGGGTCTTGTCCGCGTGGTAGGCGGCGGCATCGAAGGTCTTGGCCTCTTTGGACGGAACGCCGGCTTCGATCAGACGGCGGACGATTTTGCGGCCGTAGGTGTCGCGGGCCTTGTCCAGAAGCGTGCGGTAGGATTGCAGCCGCGCATCGAGGAGCATGTCGTAGCCGTCGCGCATCGAGCGCCAAAGGCCGACGGTCGCCTCGGTCGCGCCATGCTCCCGGAACCATTCCTCCATGGCCTCCGGGCCGACCTCGTTGACGTCGGCATAATCCACGCCCTGGTTCAGGATTTCCCGCTGGCGCTTATTCTTGAAAACGTCCTTGGCCGCCTCGACAAGGGTGCGGCCATCGCCCAGGTCAAAGGCCGCGTGCAGCAGCTCGTGGGCCTGATCCGTGCGGTCGCGGAAAATCTCGTAGAGCCGTTTGAGGACCGGGTGTTTCCAATACTCCGGCGACCGCAGGATTTTGCCGAGCACTGCGGTTTCCTTGAGCGTCCCGCGCAGGGTTGGCAGGAAGGAACGGACATGGGCCGTGACCTCGCCCTTGAACCAGGCCGTGATATCTTCTTTTTCCTCCGGCACGCCGGCCAGTTCGCCGGCGCGGGCAAAACGGGGACTGGAGTCTTCGCCACCCTTGACCTTGGCCTCCAGAGTTCTTATTTTATCGATGAACTCCGCTTGTGGGGAGGAAATCCGCTCCTGCTCAGGCGAGATGGAGGCCTCTCGGTTCCTGGCGGAGACTTCAAAGGCCGCTTGTGGGGAAGTTATCCGCTCCTGCCCAGGAGAAATGGCGGCTTCCCAGATCCTGGCGGCCTTTTCTATTTCCATGGATTCAACGGAATAAATCTTGGTTTTTTCGTTTGGGTCAGAGAACTCCTTCACCGTTAGTTTCGCCACCAGCACTTCGCCGTCAAACACCATTAGCGCATAAAACCGATGGATTTCCTTAAAGTTCGGGTCGGCGCTCCGGTCCTGGTGTTTCTGTAAATCTTCGGCAATACGAAAAAGCTTGTTCAAGTTGGCCACGGCCTGCGCCTGCGCTGCCGGGGATACTGACTTGCTCACCGCCGATCGGCTGAGCATCTTTGCGATGTTGGTGTTCGAGACCGTGGCCACCATCCCCGTGGCGTCGTTCTCCAGGTCCTGGCCCACGAATTCCCGGGCGCTCCGCTTGGCCTCCCCGAAGGTCCGGGCCTCGCGCGGCATGGTGGCGTCGTCCACGGAATATCCGCCAGAGGCGCGCTCTTCGCTGCGCGCGAAGGCCGGCGCGGCGGCGAACGACTGGCCGACCGGCGCGACGAAATCCAGCCCCTTGCCGTCCACGAAGTCGTCGGCCGCCGCCAGGATCTGACACAACTCGGCCTTGGTCAGCTTCAAACTCGGGAAAATGGAACGGACCCACTCGGCCATTTTGGCCAGCAGGCGGTCCAGCACCCGGTGAACCGTGCCGTCCTTGGCCCAGGAAACGAGTATTTCCTCGGCCGCTTCGGCCCGGGTCGCGCGCGTGGAGTCGAGGCCTTGGCGTTCCAGCCACAGGGAGACCTGACGCGGCATGGCATGGGCGGCCCGGGTCATGTACTCCTGCCGCGCATCCCGGCCGCCGAGCATCATATCCAGTCCGCCATGCCGGCCTTCGTGGCGCAGGAGCGCCTGGACGAACGTGCTCTGCGCCGCCTTGGCCGTGGGGATGTTGCCGGCCATGAGCAGGATGCGCTTGGTTTCGGGGTCATAGGCCCCGTAGAACCGCCCCGAAACGCCCGCCTCCTCGACCTCGCGCCGCAGATCCGCCGGCAGGTCGGCCTCGGCGTGGTAGACGTCCACGATGCCGCGAAGCGCCGGCACCTGGGACAAGCCCTGGCGCAACGTCTCGGCCACGGCCCGGGCCACGGGGGAGGAAGGAGACCTTGATTCATCCCCTCTGCTGAACATGGCCACGCCACGCCCCGTCTCCTTCGTTTTGACCGTCTGGAAGAAGTTGTCAAAAGCGTCGTTAATGGCTTCGCGTTCCTGGCCGGAAGGATAGACGCCCGGGATCTCGGCCCTTGTTCCATGAACAAGGTACTGGCTCTTCTTCTCGCCGCCCTCTATCTGATCCTGGACATAGGCTTCGAAGGCCCGGGCGGCTTTCTCGTGTGGACGCGCCCAGTACTTTCCAAGGCCACCGGCTTTGGCGGAAAAATCGGTGCGTTTGCCTTCAAGACGCTCCAAAGCGAAAATGACGTCGCCCCAGGCTTTCACCATTTCCGGCCGCATGGCCGACGAGGATTCATACTGCTTCGTGACCGGGTTCCACCGCTCAAGGCCGCCATGGGAAACATAGGGCCTTGCCTTGCCACGGTCGCCGGACTGACGGCCAAAGTAATCGTCCATGGCATGGAACCATTCGTGCGCAAGCGCGCCGGCCCCCTGCGTCTTGGTCAGATTGATGACCACCTTGACCGGTTCGTAATGCGCGGCGAACCGGCCACCACCCCGGGCACCGAAAGCAAACCCCAGCTCGCCGTTGAGTGAGAGCGCCTTGGGCGGAACACCCAACGTCCCGGATAGATCCATAAGCGCATCATAGGCGTGGTTGAGCGACTCCTGGCGGTCAGTCTGGCTGAGCCATTTGCCAAACTCCCCGCCCCGGAAACCAAAGACTTCCTGAAAGGATTCAGGCGTGACGTCTTTTCCCTGGCGATAATCCTCGCCCGTGCGCTCCACGCTCTCCAGAAGCGGACGCTTGTACGGCTGGGGCCTGCCCACCTCTTCGCCTGCGCTGTCCCGCTTTCTCTTCGCCGGCCAGTCCGTGGAAGTCATTTTGCGAAAGGCATTGGACAAATCCCGACCGGTGACTTGAACGGCCCGGACAAACTTGTTTCCGCCAAGCGCCGTGGCCATTTCCCGGCCGTCCTGCGACCATCTTTCCAAGGATGGCTTGGCCCTGTCGAACTCGTGAGCAGTGAACACCTTGTCGAAGAGCCCTTTCAGGTCTTCCTCGGTCTTGACGCCGGACAGCACGTCCCGGGCGCGCTCGACGGCACGGATGTAGATTTCCTGGGCTTCGGCTGTCGTCTTGCCGCGCAGCTTCTGCGGGGCGGCGGGGATGGCATCCCGAATCTTCTTGACCAAATAGGCGACAAGACGGGAGACGCCGTCCTCGATCATCTTGTCATACTGCATTGCCGGCCAGACGTTGTTCTTGACGACGTAGGCCTCGCGTTCCCGCTCGGTCATGTCGGTAAGGTCGGAAATCGTCAGACGGGACTGCGCCCGGTCGTACCGGGATCCGCCGATCTCTTTGCCAAATTTCATGGCGATCTCTGGCTTGGCCCCTTCCCCGGGCGCGCCTGCCGTTTCCGGCGCACCCCCCGCCTCTCCACCCGGCGTTTCACCATGCGCTGTGGCAGGCTTCTGCATGGCTTCCGTCTCCGGCTCGTCCCGGACCTCTTCCTCCGGCGTGGCTTGGGCGGTCGGCTCGACAACTGCCCCGGCTTCTCCGCTCGGTACGATCATCTGATCCCGAACACCACCTTGCGCTTCGCTGGCGGCCATACCTTCGGGCCTGCCCGCCTCGGTTGGCCGCCCAGCTTCGCCGATAACCGCGTCGTACACCGCTCGCAGCTTCAGTTCCGGCGTATCGGAAATCGCTTCCAGAAACCCCAGCCGCGACTTTCTGCCCGGCTTGAGGCCAAGCGCCTTGCCCAGGGCGTTTTGCTGCTCCGCAGTCACCGTCTGCAACGCCTGCCCACGGGTGGCCGCGTCCATGGGATGCGGCGGCCCGAGCGGACGCTCCGACGCGGCCACGGCTTCGGCCGGGGTCTTGCCGCTGTATTGGGTGATCTGGTGCTCGTCACTGCCGGGAAGGTTCCGGATGACCGCATACTCGGGCGGCATCCCCTCGCCACTCACATTGATCGTCTTCACACCCTCGTGCTCGATGACGGGCACCTCTTTGAGCGTGTCGCCCGACCAGACCTTGGCCGTCTGCGCCGCCTCGCCCTGCTCCGCCGTGGCCGCTTCCGGCTGCGGCTTTGCCGCCTGCTCCTGCCGGCCCTGCTCGATGCGGCCGAGCAGATCCTGGCGCCGGACGGCCCCGGGCCGCTCCACGCCAAGCGACGCGGCCAACTCGTTCAACTCCCGCCGGGATTTGGCGGCCAGATCCTCGGCCGGCTGCGCCGCCTGGGGCGTTTCGTTTAACGAATTGACCGGTTCGTTTAGCGGCGCTTCTTCTTTTGGGGCGGATACGGCCGTTTCGTTCACCACGCCGGGCCGCTCGGCCCCCGCCTCCACCAGTGGCACTTCGCCGGTCGGCAGTGTGCCCTCGGGCGTCTGCTCCACGAACGCCGGCCGGGACGTCGGCCGGGCGGCCGGCTCCGCGCCGGCTTCCACCAGCGGGACCTCGCCCGTGGGCAACACTGCCGGCATCCGTTCCGCCTCGGCCGGCTTGACGACGCGGCTACGCGGCCGCCGGCCCGTGGGCGCGGCTCCATCCAGAAACCCGTCCATCTGCCCGGGAAACGGCGCGGCGTGGGCTTCCTGATAGCGGGCTTCCACCGCGTCGGGCTCGTTCCACTTCCGGGCCGCCTCCTCGGCCTGGAGCACGGACGCCACCAGGGCGTCGCGCTTGATCCGGCCGGGCGTACCAATACCGAGCCCGCTGGCCAGGTCGTTGAGCTGCCGGTTCGACAGCTTCGCCAGTTCGGCCGCCCGGTCGGGCTGATCGGCCGGTGCGGCATCCGGAGTTGTTTCAACCGGCCCGGACGCTGGCGCAATCGGTACAACCCCACCCATATCACCAGCAGCTTGTTCGTCGCTCTCCTGCCGCCGGGCACTTTCGGCGTCCAGACCCGCCAAAGCATCCCGCAGCCCAATGCTGGGATGCTCCTTGAACAGGCCGCTTGTCATCTCACGGGTCCGAGCCAGATCCTCGTCAGACAGTTGCGCGTGTTCACCGGCTTTGACCGAATCAATGATCGTCTTGATATCGCGCCGCGCAGCCCTGGCCCCGGGCATCACCCGATCGGCCGCGTGCCCCAGGCCCATGGTGGCCAGGGTCATGACCGTCGTTTGCGGCGCGATTTCGTTAAACGCCTCACCCCACGTCGGAGCCTGGTCACGCTGACCAAGGCGTGCCTCGATGGCCCCCTGCTCGTGCTGCGTCCATGTTTCGGTCCCGAATTCCACGGGCAGATCCATCCCCAGCTTCACGCCCGCCGAGGCCAGCGCCCTGGCGATACCGTTTTTGATAAACGGGACGGACTTTATGATGGACCCGACAGGCGTCTTGATAATACCCATGGTCAGCGCGCTGCCCACAGCTTCGGGCACGGCCTCCCACATGCCGTAGAGCGAGGCGTCGTGATCCAGGACGCCTTTGGCCTCGCTCCACTTCGCTTCCGTCAGGTTCGGGTCCGCCTGCAGCATCCGCTGCCGCATGTCCTCAATGAATTGATCCTTGGTGGCCCGATAGCCGACCGCCCCACCTGCAAGTCCGGCCGAAACAGCCCCGGCCACAGCGCCGGTGGCCGTGCCGGCTCCAGGCACGACAGATCCAGCCGCAGCGCCACCCAGCATGCCGGCGACTATTGAACCGGCGCTATACCCCAGATTCTGCAAGCCCCCCTGGACGTCCTTGGCTTTGAGAACCCCGAACAAATCCCGGTCAGCCTCGTGCGGCGCAAGGTTCCACCGCTCCAGGTCTTTTTGCTGCTCAGCGATGACCCGCCCGGTGACTGTCTCCTCGGGATGCAGCGGCACGTCTCCGCCCCGGAGCACTTCTGCCGCCGTCTTCGGGAGCACATCCGCAGCAGCGGAATACAGCCCTTGCCCGATGACCTTCCCGGCGACCTTCGCGTCTTCCACGCGGCGGCCCAACCAGGACGAGTCATCACGTTCCGGAGCCAGCCCCTGATCGAGTACAGCGCGGCCGGAAACGTCAGGCATGGGGCTACGCTGCGAAGAAATCGCACCGTAGCCCTGCGGCGGTGCCAGCCGGTCAAGGCCGGCGTCCAAAGCGTCCAGGTCGTCATCGGTAAAATCGAGAGGTCCGCCAGCACCAGGGACGTCAGAGGCCCCGGGCTTTGCCTGAGGGACCGGCAGCCCGAAAGCACCCGGCTGGCTGGCCGCAGGCGAGGAGACGTGCACATTCGGCGAAGCGGCTTTGTCCAAACCAGCGTCCAGGGCGTCCAGATCTTCCAGGGAGAAGTCGAGCATCTTAAACTCCTCCTACCAGGATCGCTCTTTTTTACGCCGCTGAGCCTCGCGCAGTGCGTCCGATGGCCAGTAGAAGGTTGACCCCGAGTCCGGAAGTTCACCCCCCAGACCATCTGCGTAGTTGAACCCGGCCATTTTGTCTGACGCTGACGGTACCGCCAACCCTCCAGCCTGCTGCGAATCCTGGCGGGGCGCAGGCCTGGGCAACCCTCCAGTCTCCTGGGCAGGGGCATTCGACCGTTTGGCTTGGCGCTGCGCAGTAGAGAATTGACGCAAGGCCGCCAGCTCCCGGGGGGATCTGGATGCCAGAGCGCCGGCTCTTTCTTCATCCGTCCGCAGGCTTTTGTAGTCCGCCAGGAATGCAGCAGGGTCAAAATTTGACGGCTGGCCCGCCTGGGGACTGCCCGCCGCTTGGCGGCCCGGTGATGCCGACCGCCCGGACGCACTGCCGGACATGCCAAACAACCCCATCGCCTGCCCGGAATCGCCAGTTGCTCCAGCGTGTGTGTCGCCCCTCACTCCACGGCCGGGGTCGATCACGCGACCGTTCATGGTAATCGGGCCATCCCCACGCCCTTCGATCACTCCTGGAGCCGGGCCTTCATTGCCCATCATTGCGTCACGGTGCATGATCGAAGCATAATTCTGATCAATTGCGGGAGGATCAACGTTGTAGGAGGCCTTCGCGGCTCTCATGTTTTGCAATGCTTGGTCACGCATATACATATATTTTGCATCGCCGGTCAGGGGACGCCTGTCCCGACCGCCAAAACCGTCAGGGTTATCAATATACAGCGGCGCACCTGGATCGGGATCAATCTTGCGCATTGCGGCGATGTCGTAGGCAGGCAGATCGGTGTCGCCATATCGCCTCCCGGTTGCCGGATCGACAGCACCCAGACGGGAAACAAGATCAAACCGCCGCTCTCTCTCCAACGCCCCTTGCGGATGGCCGAGCGTCGTCGCCCTATAGTTCAATCCGCCAGCCCGCTGGGATTGCCCCGAAGAAAGGGCATCATTGTCGAGTTCCTCAGATGTCAGCGGGCCTGTCCTGGGCCGGGGAACCGGCAATCCAAACCCCTCCGTTTGTGCATTGGGCACAATTTGGCCATCCGAATGAGGGATAATGGCCTCCGGGCCGCTACGTCCAACCACGGCAGGGCTGCCCCCGCCGGACGGCACATACAGCTCCCGGCCTGCCTCACCCACCTGGATTGGCTGGCCTCCCTGCACAAAACCGCCTGCCCGAAAACCGGGCAGACCCAGGCCAAGGCCCTGAGCGCCCAGAGAAGTGTAAGTCGGCTGCATTCCCAGGACAGGGGATCTTTTCTGGTCATCTTCATACAGGCGGCCTGGGAGGTTTTTCCCATAATATGAAGATGATCCGGTATCAGGATCTGTGTGCATGCCGAACTCTGGCTGCTGCGCTATTTGCAATCCATATCGCCCATTGGTATTAGCAACATCTTGCGTGCCCTGGTTGGCGAGCATGCGCTCCTGCAGCCCATACCCGCCACGCACCTGCTCGGTTGTCAAAGTCCCTTGATTTGCGAGCATGCGTTCGTGCAATCCGAAGTTTCCACGCAGCTGTTCGGCATTCAGCCGGGCTTGGTTGTCAGACGCCTGCATTTCCGGCTTTTGCGCCACTTCCAAAGCTGACGTATTGGCGTTCTGTTGCAGAATATTATACTTGCGCTTCAGAGCATCATCGAAAAACTGCTGATCCTGATAAGCCATAAAAACTCCCCTCTACACGCTGGCGGTGTAGTTGTAGTTCTTGCTCTCACTGTACGCGTTCGACTTCGACGTGGAATCACTTTTTACGGTGCTTTCGCTGACCGAATGCGCCTCGCTGGTGCTGGTCGAGTCGCTATAGCTTGCCCCCAACGATGCGGACGCATGAACCTGGGACAGCGCGGCCGCGAACCCCTGGCCGGTCACCTGGGCGACAGCGGCCATAGCCCGTTCGTTCACCTCGGCCTTGGTCTGCCCCCAGCGCAGGGACATGTCGGCCTCCTTGAGGGAGGCGTCGAGGCGCGAGGCGTATTTCTGGATCTCGGCGAGATAGAGCCGCACCCGGCCGTCCGAGTCGACAGAAGAGCCCCGGACCTGGGCGTCGTAGACCTGGACGAGGTTTTGCGTCTGCCGCACGGCCTGCTCGACCTGCCCGAGAGTCCCCTGCCACGCCGCCCGATAGCCTTCGACGTTGGCCTGATACAGGGAGACGTTGGCTTTGTTGCGCTCGTTGACAATTCCAGCCTGGACGCTGCCGATTTCGGCGACAGTTTTGGCTGCATCCACCTGGGCCTGAAACGCTTTGACCTGCTCCCCGAACACCCTGGCCTTGGCTTCCTCTCCCGAAATCTGGGCCACCCGGGCATTGAATTGCGCCGTGACGGCGTTGACCCTGGCGGCGTAGGCCTGCACCTGTGTCTCGTAGGCCTGGAGCCTGGACTTCTGGACTTCCGCCCGGGTGGCCGCCCCCTGGAGCCGGGCCTTGTAGACCTCGACCACCTGGGCCACGCCCTGGATGCGGGCGAGATAAAGGTTGACGTCCTGCTGCCGCAATTCGCCCCGAATCCTGGCCCCTTCCATGGCGGTCTTGTAGGCCTCAAGCTCTGACAGCACGGCCTGGACCCGGGCCTGGAAAACGGCCGCCTCGGCGTTGTAGGCCGCCACCTGGCAGTTAAAGAGGTTCACCCGGGCATCCACGTCCTGGTAGGCCGCCGCGACAGCCGCCTTGGCCGCGTCCAGGGCGCGGTTATTGGACTGGTTCCAGACTTCCAGGCAAACGCCGGTCACGGCCGCCAGGGACTGCTGGATGGCAAACTGGCGGTTCTGCACCGTCAGTTCGGCTTTCTTGGCCGACGCCTGGGTGTAAAACGACTCCAGGCTTTTCTCGGCGTCCAGCTCGATGGCCCGGATCTGGTCCTGGGCCGCACCGGGCAGGCGCTCGTAGCCCATGGCCGACCACTCGTTGCGGATCTGCTCGATCTTCCTGGCGCGCTCGTCGATGACCCAGCGCTCCTGCTGGGCAAAGATCCCGGCCGTCTCCAGGATGGCCGAGACGTCGCCGCCGCGCAGCATATCGTCGGCAAGCTGCGCGGACAGGGCGTCCCAGAGCGGCGAGGAGAATTGCCCTTCGACGTAGGAAAAAATTTGTCCCGGCGTGTCCATGGCCGGCAGGACCGGGCGCGTGCCCTCGAACTGCGGCACGACAGCGGACGGCATGCCCGGCAGATCGAAGCTGGCCAGCGTCGGCGGATCGGGCAGTTCCACGCCGGGATCGGCCGGGATATCCACGTCATTGACGGCCGGGGCCTCGCCGGGAGCGGCCGGAAACACGATGTCGTCAAAAGAGGGGAACGACAGCGCCGGGGCTGCTGTTGAAAACGTCGGCACCTCCACATCCCCGACGCTGGCTGTCTCCAAGTCAGGGGCTTCCGGTGCGGTCGGCGACGAAAACGACACAGACGGCAGCGACGGGGCGGACGGCATCCCCGGCAGCGACGGGCTGCCGGGTTCGCTGGGCAGGCTGACATTGGGATGGTCGATCAGCGCCCCTGACGCCAGGGCGTTGGTCACGCTTTGCAACAGCCCGTACAGGCCCTGCGCGTAGCTCATGGACGAGGCCTGGATCTCGTTGACGTTGCCGCTGACGACATTGTTCGACATGACTACCCCCTGCCCCGCTTGCCGAGCGCCATGCACTCAAGCGTCACGCGGGTGATCTCAAAATCCGGCCCCTCGCCCTCGATGCGGAACTGGACGGCCCGGCCGGCGCCGTCCCGGCCAAACGCGAACCGACCGCCGCCAAGCGGCAGGGATTCCCGCCACTCTCCGCCGTCGAACCGGGCCGAGAGAGCCAGGTTCCCCAGGCGCGGCCCGGCAATGGTCGCGGCGCGCAGACGCTTGAAATGGTCAGACCCGGCGTCCGTTGCCGGCCCCTCGATCACCGGCCGGATCGGTGCGCCGGCGTCGTCATCCCCGCCGACCAGGAACAGGCCGCCCGGCGTCGTGCCGTAGAGTTGGCCGCCCACGCGCAGAAACGACGTGAAATGGATGCCCTTGTATTGCGACACGGCCCCGGAATCGGCCGCCAGGGACAGGCCAAGGGTGTCGATGCTCATGCCGTCATCCTTGTTTCGAGTTGACTTTCTTCGGTCAGGCGGCGCATGAAGGGCACATGACGCTCCTTTTCGACGACACCAAAAAGCTGGAAAAGGCCCTGGGCGAGGAAGCCGCCGCGTCGGTCATTGAGGTTTTCAACAACGTCGATGCCCGCATCCTGGCCGAACTTCGAACAGAGATTGCAACCAAAGCCGACTTCTTCGAATTGAAGGCTGACATCGCTCGGTTCGAAGCGAGACTCGAAAAGCGGTTCGGAGAGATTGACGCCCGTTTTGCCCGTCTCGAAACCATGGTCAAAGTGCTGATAGGCCTTTCCGCCCTGGCCGTGGCCTTCTTCAGCCCTGTGGCGGAGAAGCTGATCGGGTTCGTGAAATAGCCCCTGGCATCGTGCCGAACATACTGGCCCCTCGGTTCGCCGGGGGGCTTTTTTTGCGCCAGGCATCATGTCCACCTCGAAGCGTCGTATCGAAGGATGCCGAAGCCCTTGGAACGCGGCGCATGCCCCCGCATTCCAAGTGGCGGCAGATCGCAGTCGCCGAGGCAGGCGGACAACGGCGAGGCATGGCCGGCCAACATGGCCCGGGGCAACGCCAAAGCGGCCCGGGCCATCGGTCCCTGTGCCGCCCGGCCGGTCGCCCGCAGGGAGAGGACGTCGCAGTCCCCGCCATTCACCACGACTCCAGCCACGGCCGAAGCCTGCACGGCCGCCCGGGGCAGCAGCAAATCCGCCGCCACCAGCGCGGCTGTCTGGCCCGATGCCGACAGGGCCAGCAGCGGCAGGGCGAGGTCGGCCCGGGCCGACAGACCGCACGTTCCGGTGGCCGTCGCCAGGGGGAGCGCGCCCGCGCCGATGGCCCCGGCAGTACCGGCAACGACAGGCAGGGGCACGGCGCACGGCCCGACGGCCGGCGTCATCTCCTGGGCTGTGCCGCTCAATGCGGCTGCCGGCAACGCCATAGCCGCCCTGGCCCCGGCCTGCCCGGAGACGGTCATGCTGGTGGCAAGGACGCCGGCGAAAAGGACCAGGGAAGCGGAAGCAGACAGGCCGGCGGCTGCGGCGCAGGACGGGGCCGGCAGTGCGGCCGATCCCGTAGAGCGGTTGGCCGCCAGGTTGGCGATGTAGTCGGCGTCGTTGACCGCATAAAAGGCTTCGTGGGTCAGGACGTGGTTGATCGCCGTGTAGGTCCCGGCCAGATCGATCTGCCGGCTGATCCCGGATATCGCGCCCACGTAGGCCGTTGCCCCGAGCGTCCAATCCAACGGGACCCACTCCTCGTCCGTCTCCCGGCGGTACAGGCACCACGCATGGCCGGCAGCCGCCAGCGAAGCGGACAACGCCGCGCCAAACGCCGTGCGAAGCCGGTCCGGATTGACGCCGGCAGCCAGGAGCAGGCTGTGAACAAGGATGGCCCCGTCCTCGCAGTCGCCATACCCCCGCCGCCACGTCGCCAGGGCGCATGTCCAATGGTCTCCGATGCCGTCTCCGTCCTGGACGTAGGCCATGAGATTGGAGACGAAATAGACCACTGACATGGCCCGCTCGTCGTCGGTGACATCGTAGGCGCAGATGGATGCGGCGGCATCGGCCAGGGTCGTATTGCCCAACTGGAGCAGGTTGACCACGGCTGCGGACGTAGCCCCATTGTCGATGGGCTTGTCGAGGCCGCAAACCAAGCTGGTGGCCGTCAGCGCCGGGAGTGTTCCGGCCCCGGAAGCCGTGCGGCTAAACGAGGCGTCGAGGCCGTACCCGCTCATGCTCGGCAACGTCGCTTCGGCCGTCGCCCCGGCATAGCCCACGGCGAAGATCGGCGGCAGCAGGCTCATGGATTCGATTAGTACGTGGGCTGTGCCGTCGCCGGTAAAGGCCGGGAGATCAGCCGCGCCCCAGGCCGGGCGGTAACCGTCCGTCATTCCGTCGCCCGTCATGGCCGGAAGGTCCGCTGCGCCAATCGGTTTCCAGTCCGCTGTTCCTGTGCCGGCAAGCGCCGGGAGCGTGGCGATACCGACACAACCGGACGTGCCCGAACCAGTGCCAGTGAAGAAAGGGATGACGCAAAAGCCGTCGCCCGTGGGGTTGTCCACGGGGGCGGCGTCCATGGTGGCTATGTAGTCAAAAATGGTGGGCATCAGCGAATTACCATAGCTCCGCCGATGAATGTATAAGTAATTGTCACCCCGGTTTCAGACGTAACGGTAAGACTGGCTCCATCAGAAAGAGTGAACTCTTGAAAGATTCCTCCTTCATTTATTAGAACAGTTCCTTCTCCTGACCCAGGCGTGACCGGTTCAATATATTGAACAAACAAACCGCCATAGCTGAAAATCGCCGTCGTATCCGTATCAGCCGGCACGAGTGTTTCGCAATCGAACGTATCACCGAAGACTTTCTCACCAGATGATGGAGTCTCAATGGAAATGGCTTTGTAAACTTGAAATCGAAGGTATGTATCGGAATTTGTAAGTTTGTAAAACGTTCCGTAACCAAGAAACGAAACTTTTATATTGAAATAGGCATCACTTCCAGTGTCGGAATATATCATACGACAGCCCGGGAGATCGCCCCCGACCACATAGTTTCCCTCGGGCACACCACATTTCGGCGTTCGAGTCAGAATGAACTTAGAGCCAAGTGATGCTCCAGTCACAATACTTCCAGACAGGCTACCCATGCGAATATCCAACGCAATGGGGAAATTATCAAAAGCGCAAGGGATAGATTGAGGATATGCAATAACATTTATAATGCCTTTACAACTATAGAGTCCACCAAAATATCGCTAAATATTTGAGTCCAAAAAACAATTTGATCAGATGAATCAAATCCAGAGCGATCCATCATTCCACTTCCAAGAATACTATCATTTAAATACAACTCTGACGTTCCGTCTTGATCAATTTTCAATTTTACAGGATACCAGTTGTCGCCACCTAATGATGAATCATCTGACAAGTAAGGATATATATTGCTCGTGTTCCAGTTGATATTTGTACTGTTGCTATTCGCCCAAATGCTAAAAACAAATACTGACGATCCACCATTGGGGCTGCTTAGTTTTGTAGCATCATGGATCTCAAATATTATAGATTCAGAATTTTCCGGATTAGGAAATTTTAAAATAAACAATATCTCTATACTTTTATCTTTGAACATGTTGGCAATGTTGTCAGTATATACCCCAACGGAATTGTTCGGGGCGGTCCATGTCTTTCTTCCATTTTCCCCTGAAGTTGCTATTTTTATGTCCAATTCTGTATATCTATTAGGGGAATATCCTGTTTTAAATTTTAATCCACCATAGTTTCCATTCCAGTTGTATGCAACCCTATCAATTCCAATGAAATAACCAACGCCATTATCTTCTCTCGCCGTAACAAACATTTCGTCAAACCTATGTCGACACATTACGTCGCGGTAAAACTCTCTGGTAGCAAGGTTAGGCGATAGAGATGTTATTTGCCCGTCATTATTGTAAAACTGCGTCAGTATACCCATATTACACCGTCACAAGCTGCAAGCCGGCCCCTACAAGTTGAGCTGCCTCATGATCGTCGGCAACGAAGATTCCCTCAAAAACTTCACGCTTGAGCAATGCGGCTTCTTCTTTTTTCAGGGCGTGATGGTAAAATCGCATGAGGCCGATACTGATCTTGGCTGAAAACTCCCATTCAGCCGTCCGGTCAGTGGCTGGGTTGTTCGCTTCCGAGGCTAAAAACCAGTTGTCTGAAGCCACATGTATTGCTACGGCCCCGCCGAAACCATCCACATTTTGGAATTGCGAAGTAGCTTGCAACGCTTCAAGAACCGTTACTTCCTTCTGTCCAAGTTTCGTCAAATACAATCCCGTTTTACCTTTCTCGTCATAGCTCATAACAGTATGATACCATTCACCTAAGGCCAGAACGTCAGATACAATCGGAGGATTCTTGTACTCATCCTGAAAGTTGCAAACTCTTCCAGCAACAAGACGGGTTCCCCCCGCATTAAAGAAGCTCATTCCCATGAGATTCATTCCGATCATGAATCCTTTGGGATGGCTCACAGGGAACGGTTGGGACCCAAACGTGATTGAGGCTTGAGCTTCGGTCATGTAAAGCTTGTACTGGTAGTCTTTCAGCGTGAAAACCGTGGCCACAATCTCATCATTTTCATATTCATAGTAATAGGATTCGACAGTTGCGTATCGCATCGTGCCATCGCTCAATGAGGAAACGGCCCTTGTGCCAGCACCCTTCCCGTGAGCGCCTTCAACACGGAAAGTGCAAAGGGACTTGTACGGAGCGGTATTCTGTATGCCTGTGTTCTCTGCCCACCCTGACAAAAACTCTCCCGAAAGAGTCTCAAGGCCTCCCGTATAAACCTTGTCCCAATACGGCGAATCCTGGCTATACGGTGAAACAAGCAACGGCTCATTTTCGCAAACGGTTGCAATCTCGCGATAGCCTATTGCCTTGTCAGCGTTCTGAACAAAGTTGTTATTGTAAGCAGGCCATGGGTAAGTAATCGTAACCCAATGGTCGTAGAATTTTTCAGGGATTTTATATCCGATGAGTGGCGCAGTCCCCCCGGGACAATGCGTGTACCAAGTCGCGCCATCGTCGGAAAAAAGCAAACGGGCCTTAATCTCGTTGTAGACTTGAAAGCCGTTGTCCAATTCTCCTGTCTTTGTCGTTTGCGAGTAGTCGCAGATGACATCTTCATTGAGCCTGAACACGCAGGAAATGGAGAACGGCCCGTTATTCGGGATGTGCCACGATGATAGTTCCAGGTGGGGGGCTGTAGAAGGGTCATCTGGATCGCTGCCAGCAAGGTCAATAACTCGGTAGTTCCGGGAAATAGACCCATCCGGCGAAACACCAGTGCCAGGCAAACCGGAACTCTTCAATGAAATAAAAGAGACACCAACGCCCTTGTTGGTAGTGCTCACTCCTTCGCCTACGCTTCCATTTTTCAAGGGAATCTCATTGTATAACTCATTAAGAAACCCATACCGCGCCACGCACCCCGGCACCCAAAAGAACTGGCCCGGCTGCAAATCCGGGATCAGCTTCGGCTGGTCCTCCTGCTTCTTTTCCGCAACAGTCGGACAATAGATGTCCGTGAGATAGAGGGTGCCGTTCCGTCTCACCAGGATTTGCGAACCGTCTGGCAGATCGAGACGCCGGGACAGGACCTTGTGATCGTAGACGTTCTCGTTATTGACCTGCCCCCAGAATTGGGTGGCCAAGCCTTGCAACGCACCCGCCTTCTCCTTGTCCCCATGCAGGGTGGCAGGGAACCAGACCGGCAGCATTTTGATGGTGCCGTCCTCGTTGAACTGCGGGTCGTCTGGCGCGTAGCGTTTCATGCCGGAAAAACTTCCTTGCGGGCGGGGCCACTTGCGACCCCGCCCGATATCCGGCTACGACGCCGGCATGGTCACGACAAGGCTGTCGATGGTGGTGGTGGCCCCGGACGTGATGGACGTGCTCGACATGTTGAGCTGCGCGCCGGACGTGGAGATGGAGCCGTCGAACCGCTTGCCCGTGGTGCTGGCCCCGGTGGCCTTGTCGTTGGCGTAAAAGCGGAACCAGCCGGCCACCCCGGTGGCCACGGCCACGCCGGACCAGACTTCGGCAGCGGCCTTGGCGATGGCCCCCGCAGCGGCATCGGCAAAGTTGAGGCCGTTGGTGGCCGTGCCGGGGGTAAACGCCCCGGACCCGACGGTGACGGAAAGCAGCTTGGTGCCGGTCTCGGTGTCGTCGGCGCTGGTCGGCTGCGCGCCCGAGTAGATGTCGATAACGCCGTTGACCATGGCGTCCTGAAACGACGCCGAGGACAGCAATGCATTGCGAAGCCCGGTGGAAAGACGAAGCGCCATGGACCCCTCCTATGGATGCAGGATGGCGACATAGCGCAGCGGCAGCGCGACAGCCGCCGCGCCGGACGCCGGGGCATCGAGCGCCACCCGGTTTTTGGTGAGATTGATGACGATGCCGTCAGGCAGCCCCAGGCAGATGCCCCGGGGGCCTGTCCAGATGACGCCGGTGACCGGATCAAAGCGGCCGTAGTCATCGGCCCGGACCAGCACGTCGGAACCCGGAATGGCCGGATCAATGGAGACGCGCCGCACCGGCATGCCGGCGGCGGGGTTGGCGCCGGCCAGGAAGAAGACGGCAGCCTCGGTGCCGACGTACAGGCCGTCGTCCACCGGACGGATCATGGTGATGCGCGCCGGCAGCATGATGCCGCTGGCCCCGGCCTTTTCAAAGTTCCAGGCCCCGGCCGTGTAGTGCAGCACGTCGTCCCGGCCGATCCAGACCCGGCCGAAGGCCGCGCCGAGCACCTGTCCGGCGGCAGGATCGACATAACGGGCGGCCTCCGAGGCGACCGGGAACCGCCTGCCGCCCCACTCCCCGGCCTCGCCCCACTGGATCAGCCCGGATTCGACGCCGTTGCTCCAAAAGACGATGTCGCCGAGCGCCGCCCAGGCAACCGGCCCAGGGCTTTGCAGCGCCGCCAGCGGCCGCACGGACAGATCCTCCAGGACCTCGCAGATGACGCCGTCCACCACGGCGTAGGCCTGCCCGTCCGGGGCGTTGTAGCCATCCCGCCAATCGCGGGAATCGACCAGCACCCGGCCGGGCCGGCAGCGCACCCGGCGGCCGTTGTCGAGGATGTCCACGTCAACGGCCAGGGCCAGTTCACACGTCCCGGAGCGGCCGTCATACAGCAGTCCCTCCGGGTGCGCCGATGTATTGAGGCCCCGCCAGACCGAGAAATGCGTGGTGATCACACCAGCCCCCGGAAGCGGATTTCAGACGGTCCGGACACCGAGGCCCGGTAGCCGGTCGCATTGATGGCCCGCTTCAGCTCCCGGAAGGCCTCCACCGTCAGGGCCATGTGGCGGTCCGTGTTGGGCTTGCCCTCCACGGCGTCTTCCTTGGTGTCGTAGGCCCTGGCCAGCATGCCGTTGACCAGCACCGCGCGGTGCAATTCCCCGGGCACGGCCTCGACATGCAGGGCTGCAACGGAAACGGAAACCGCCGCCTCGTCGATGATGGTTCCGACAATGGAGCACGTCATGGGCGTCGCCGTCTCCACAACATGCTCCCCGTCATTGGCGGCACTACCGGACACGATGAACGTGTCGCCGTAGTGGAATCTGGCGAAGACAGGTTCGACAGCCGTCAGCACCGGGGGAGTGGCCGAGAATGTCACCGTGCCGGCTGTCTGTTCCAAGGTGTTGGGCAGACGGTAGTAGCCAAGAAACAGTGTTTCCGCCTCTTCCGGAGCCGGCCAGACCTCCAGCCTGGAACGACCGATCGCCGCCACGGCCCGCACAACGCCGGCCGATGTTCCCGCCCGCCGGGCATGTCCTATTTCCAGGGTGGATTTCAGGATGGCCAGGGGCTGGCCCTGCCCATTGCGGACAGAGAAGAGTTCGCGCTGGAAATTGCCGGGCAGGGGCACGGACGTGGCCCCGGCCGGCAACTCCACCACGGCCGAGGCCTCCAGGTCGGGCAGGAAGACTGTGCCTGACGCGGCCGCCAGGGCTTCGTTGGCGTAGGTGATCCATTCGGCGTCATCGATGCCGCTATCCGGACACACACGTCTGGCGGCCACGATCAGGTCAGGCAGCCGCACCGGCCGGCTCCTGGTTTTCCTCGTTCTCCGCGCCGGCCGGCTCCTCGTACACCGGGCCGAGGTAGGTGATCGGAAAGCGCTGGACCATGCGCATATCCACGCCGCCGTCTTCCAGCACCTCGACATCGGGCACCTGCGCGTTGCGCAGGATCTCCAGCACGGCCTCGGAAACGGTGCATTCCGTATCGCGAGGGATCTGGAAATTGACCCCGGCATGGCATCCGACAACGGCCCGGCGGCCCTCCTTGGTCTTCTCGCTGGCGATCATGATCCGGTGGCCCGTCGCCACGGGCGTGACGGGCAAGTCCTTTCTGGCCATAGCAACCGCTCCTTATTTGGGCAGGACAAGCGGCGTGTCGGCGGTATGGCCCGGCAGGTCCGTACAGGCCGCCGAAGACACCACACCATCGCCGCCGCATTTGTGCGCATGGTTCTCGATCGCGTCGATGACCAGCCGAAACGCCTTTTGCAAGGCGATCTTCGTGCCGGGATCATGGACGCCGGACAGGATATCGTTGAGAGTACGTTCCATGGCCGTTCCCTACAGGCTTTCGCCGGGGATCACGCCGGACAGGTTGTAGCAGGTCGCCGTGACGCTGGCCGCGTCCAGGGCCGTGGCGCCGCCCGTGAAAGCCGTGGCCGCGCCGTTGGCCACCTTGACCGCGCCGAACAGGCAGGCGCCGTCGCCGGGATCGGGCACGACGATATCGCCGGCATCGTCCGGGGCCACGGGCGACACGGCGACATTGCCGGCGGCGTCAATGGCCAGAAAGACGGCCGAGGATTTTCCGGCGGCCACCACGCCGAGGGTGACCAGGGAAATGGCGGCCTGGGCCGCCTTGGCGTAGATTTTGCCGTTGACGCGGTAGTCAAAGGCCGAAGCCTTGACCGCCGGACTTCCGGCCGCCGCAATGGCCAGACCCGGAGGGCCGATGGGGCCGTCCCGCAGGAAGCCGAGCAGCGACGCCTGTTGCTCGCGCGGAAAGGCGTCGGCAAGCGTACGATTCATTCCAGTTCTCCTTGTGTTTTACCGCTAGACGGAACAGGCCACTTCGACCCGGGACAGCCACAGGTCCTGGAGGATCTTCGCCACGTAGTAGCTCCGCCAGCCCACGTAGCCCCGCTGGCCCAGGGGGTCGTCCTTGTCGCGCTTGTCCACGGGCACAACCGAGATCTCCACGGGAGAAACGGCCGTTCCCTTGCCGTCGGCGTTTTTGGTCTTGTAGCCCTTGAGGGCGACGCAGCCGTAGGCATCGGCTCCGAAGATGAGGATGGGATAGACGTCGGCCTTGCCGGCGGAAGAGGTCAGGACCGTGCCGCCGGCATCGCCGCCCGCGCCGGCCCAGGCCGTCAGCACGTTGTTCTTGAGGAAACGCACCGGACCGATCGCCCCGATCTCCTGGGGATAGGGCGTGACCGAACCGTAGTTCTTCTTTTCCACGAACCGGTCGCAGTTCTGGATGTCCTTGGCCAGGTCCGAGTGGCAGACCGCGATGTAGCAGTCGTCCAGGGCCTCGGTGCCGTAGGCCGGCGTGCTGGAAAGAGCCTTGGTGATGGGTTCGGCCAGATTGCGTTCCAGCATCCGCACCACGTTCTGAATCAGGCTGTAGCTGACCGTGGCGTTGACCGCGCTCCTGGACGCGCCGTTGGCGTAGAAGACGTTGATGCCGCCGAGGAGTTCGGCCGCCGTGACCTTCTCGAACATCACGGCGGCGGCCTTGCCCAGGTAGTCTTTGGAAAGCTGCAAGGTCGGATCGGTATGCGTGTCCTCCACCCGGTTGGTGATCATGTACAGATCGTAGTATTCCATAAGGGTGGCGGCGACGTCCTCCCACTGCATCTTGCCCGGCTTCGGCGTCACGCCCTCGGCCAGCACCTTGGGATCGGTGGGCAGCGGCAGATAGCGCCGCCATTCGATGACCTCGGTCTGGTTCTTGGGAATCAACGCATGCTGCGCGAAAAGGCACAGCAGCAGCCGGGGATACATCACCTTCAGGAATTCGCTGGCCAGATAGGCCCGCGTCCGGTTGGAAACGTCTTTGGTGGTCGTGGTGCCGAAACGGGTCATACGATGTCCCCTTATTTAAGCCCGAACGCCTCGATGAGCGCGCCGTCGTAATCGTCCGGATCGGGCGCACCCGCGAGGGGCGCGACCGGGCGGTGGTTCCCCACCGCTCCGGCTTCCTCGGCCCGGCGGCGCTTGTCGTCGTCAAGCTGCGTGTCAGGCTTTTTGTTGCGTGTTGCTTTGTACTGATCGAGCAGGGCGATCACATCCCCCGCCCTTCCCTTGGTCAGAACCTGCTTCATGCGTTCGGCCTCGGCCCAGGGCTGTCTTTCCACCCAGGCACCAAGGCCATCGACGAACTTCCCGGCCTCCTCCCGGAGGGCAGGGTCGGTGGAACGCAGGCCACGCGTTTCCGGGTGCCGCTCCTCCACCTTGGCGTCGTGCTCTTCGCGGGTAATGGCCCGAACCTCGGAGTGCATGTTGTCGAGGCGCACCTTGAGGGCGACGTTCTCAGCCGCAATGCCGGCCACATCCGCACCGGATTCCCGCAGAACCTTCCGCAGCCGTTCGCCCACGGGCCCGGCCGCCTCAAGCAGCGGGTACAGCTCGGGGAACGTTTCCCGGAACTCTTCGGCGTCCGCCCGGATATCCTCCGGCATTTCCACGGCAGCCGGCTTCCCGCCACCGCTGCCAGCGACACGCTCCGACCGGTCTTCCGCGTTTTTTCCAGACCGTAGCGCAGCCAGCTCGCCCTCAAGCTCTTTTTTCCTGGCTTCGAGGGCGGCCGCTCGTCCGCCCAGGGTCTTCAGCTCCTGGCGCAGCGTGGCCGGATCGTCATCGCCGGCCCCGCCAGCGTCACCGCCGGCAGCCGGCTTCCGATCCGTCCCTTCGCCGCCGGCTTCCTCGTCCCCACGGAGAGCATCCGCTTCGGAGCCGGAACCGCCCTCTTCTCCGGATTCGCCGCCGTCTCCGCCCTGACCATCGGTTGCGTCGCCGCCTCCGGCCTCGCCGCCGGATTCCTGGTCCCGAACGCCCTCCGAGCCGGAGGGATCGCCCTCGCCGAACGCGGCATCGAAATCGTCGTTGTTGATTTCCAAACCTTCCATCATCCACTCCTTGCCCCGGTGCCGCGTCTGCGGGCCAGGGTCGCTGCGGGTCGCGACCAGTCAGCCGCGATGCCGATGAAACGTCGCATCAGCCGCCGTATGCGCCGCTGCCGGAAGGCGCGGGCGCGGGCTTCCCGGCGAGGTCCTCCTCGATCTTCTCCAGGACCTGGACCTGACCCTGGAACCGCCGGAAATTCCCCTCGTCGGCGGTCTTCAGGGCCTTCATCGCTTCCTCCCGATACAGGCCGATCAGGCCCCGGATCGCCATGACACCCCTGGAGAGTCCTTCCTTGTGCACCTCGCGGAGAAAATCCTTCTTATTTGCCGCCATCGCCGTATACCTCCTGCACAGCCTGTTGCAGGCCGGCGTCGCCCGGCTGCGCGAAGGCTGACGCCAGTGCGGGTTGCGCGGTTTCCGGCGGCATCCCGGCCGACGCCGCGTCACCGGCCGAAGCCTCCTGGATCGATTGGCCCAGGAGCTCTTGCAGCACCGCCGCCGGGGCGATATTTCGGGATTCCATTTCCGCGATGATGGCCTTGATCCTGCCGGCGGTGGCGGCCTGGGATTGCATGACCAACTGCTCCAACTGCCGCCGCTGCACCTCCGCATCGCTCAAGAGAATGGGCTTGCTGATTTCCATGGAAGCCGCGATCTCTTTGAGCAGCTCACGGTTGTCGATCATGGGAGCGAAAGCCGGATTCTGCGTGGCCATCTGGGCAAAGAGCTGCAGCCGCTGCGACCGGACCTCCTTGGCCACGAGCGCCGTCGCGCCGCGCGCCACAACGGAGAAATCTCCCTTGATGTCCGCCCGCTTATTGAAATCCATGTTCCAGTGATACAACGCGGTCATGTACGGGCTGGTCACGTTGTCATCGAAGACCTTGACCATGGCGGCGATGTTGATGGTCAGCGCGCCCATCAGCATGGACATGCCGCCCAGGGTCTTGGCCGCGTCCGCGACATTGCCGTCCCCATGCACCCATCGCGGCGTCGACTGTTCGTCCATGAACTCGTCGAACAGCCTGATCATGGTCTGGAACAAGGGAATGTTGTTCTGGACCTGATGGAACACCATGAAATTTTTGAGATCATCGGCATTGTCGAACAGGAAGACGCGGAAGGCGTGCAGCTTGCGCGCATCCTCATTCTGGGCCAGGGCGGTATTGTTGATGCCGATGATGGGGCCGGCCGAAACGCTGGCGTTATCCAGCATGGCCCGCACGGAACCGTTGAGCGCCCGCTGCGGGTGGTGCAGGATGCGGGCGACGCCCTCGCCGAAGATCGAGGCGTCATCTTTTTCGCAGTAATAGAGCTGGTACGGCATGGCGACGCCCTTGATCGGGGCGCGCACGGCTTTGATGATCCGGTCGCCCAGCAACCAGACGTTGCAGAAAAATTCCTGGTCGACCTGGTCCTCGGGGATCTCGACGCCGGCCTCGGCGAGTTGATCGCCGCGCAGCCAGCCCCACCGCTCCCACACGTCGAACCGGCCATCGAGGTTCACGGTAGCGGCCTTCTCGCCCACACGCCGCAGCTCGGCGTCTATCCTCCGCTCCTCGGCATCGCCGTCCTTGTTTTTGCGCAGGTATTCCCGGATGATCTTCCCGTTGAACGACGCGCGCCCGGCCAGCTTCATGACCTCGCCGTAGAGCATCTGGTAGAGTTCCCACACATAGCGGCAGGAGCCGATATCCCTGGCGGACATATCCGGGTAGAAATTCCAGAGATTGACGGCGGTCGAGGTCGGCCGCAGCTCGATCGGCTCGTGCACGAGCTGCCAGTCGGTCTGGACGGTCTCCAGGCCCGAGGCGTCGCTGACGGCTTTCACCATGGGGTGCCAGACGGCCTTGACGCGCTGTTCCACCAGCGGGCCCTTGTGCACGCCCGTGCCGAGACGCACGGCCGACCGCACCACCTCAAGCATGGTGGCACGGTAGCCGCTATGGTCCGGAGCCTCCGCGAGCTGGTCCGCCATGACCTTGCGCATGGCCTCGGCACGTTCCCTGGCAACCTCCGCCACGCAGTCCGCCAGGACCCGCTGTTGCTCCATGGCCCGGCGCGTCGCCTCGGCCATGCCGTCCTTGTCCAGCAGCGGCTCCGGAGTGGGACCGATCTCCCAGTTCGGGTCTCCGGACTGCGGAAACAGGATGTCCATGATCCGGGCTTCGATGGTGTCGCATTTGACCTTGGTCTTGCGGATGAAAACCTTGGACCGCTCCTGGTCGATCTCCCTCAGGGTCTTCTCATCGTAAATCCCTTTGTATGCCCGCCAGTCTTCCAGCCAGACATCCTCTTGCAGTTGCCGGTCCAGCTTGGCCTCGTCGCGTTCAACGGCCAGCTTGCTGGCAAGTTTGGGAAGCATCTCGGACATACTAGATCCCTTTCCCGCCGGTCTTTCCTGTAAAGACCGCGCAGTCGCGGTAGTCCTTCAGCCGACGTATCATCTTGTCAGGAAGCGGAACGCCGCAGGCACGAAGGTGCCCAAGCACAGAAATGGTCTCGTTAACGGCCAGATACATGACCATCAAGGCCCGAAAATCGATATGGAGCAGGACTTCGGCCTTGACGTTGAGCACGTCGTCAAGAAGGCAGGAGGCCAGAATGGCGGCATAATAGAGGAAGAACTTGGCCAGCCCCCGCCGGAACTTCGCCCGGGACAGGCAGCCGTCCACCCAGCCCCGGGCGAAACCAAGGGCGAAGTCCAGGCAGATCAGCAGGAACAGGCCTTCGACCAGCTTGTCCCGTCCGCCAATCCAGCCGCTGACAACGGCCAGCAACGTGGAGCCGCAGACCTTGCCCAGCCAGCCGCAAATCAGGTCCCGGGCCACGTCGGCCAGATACTCCCTGGCTGTCCCCCACATCAGGCCGCCCCCGCCAGTTCCAGCGCCCGCCCGGCTTCCGGACTCCCGGCCAGACGGTTCGCCGCGAGCCTGAGCACCGCGAAGGACCGGGCGTCCGTGGCGTCCATTCCCACGTCCTCGGACAGATCCGCCTGCAACCGGACATAGTTGCTGCCCAGCCACGTGCGGCACGCGCGATCCGTCTCTTCGGCCTGTCCGCTGAAAACAATGTCGATGAGGTGGGGCGTCCACTGCGCCGCGCCGAAATCCCGGGCCGCATCGAACAGGATCGGCTTGTCCCGCCGGCCTGTCCCCATGGACACGAGGCAATGGGGGCCTTCGGCTTCGGCGAAGGCCAAGAGGGCCGGGTTGTTGGCCACCACGCCGCCGTCGATGCAGGGACGAACCCGGCCGGACAGACTGCGGATGGGGAACGGCTCGAAATAAACAGGGGCGGCCGACGTCGCCCGGCCCACATCGGCCAGCCGGTAGTCTTCGCCGATCCAGGAACGGAACAAAACCGTCTCGCGGTCCTCGATAGCGTAGGCCACGGCCATGGCCCGGGTTTCCACCGAAGACAGCAGCCGGCCGCCGAAAACATCGGCCAGGGCCGCCTCCAGCTCCCCGGCGTCGTACATTTCGTCGGCGAGCCCCCCGAGAGAGTTCAAGCGTTGCTTGAGGGATCGGGAAAAGATCGCCGGGCCGCGCTCCAGATAGAACCCGGCCAGCCGCATGGCCGGGATGCCGGCCGCCAGCCCCAGGGCCAGGATACCGCCCGTGGACGTGCCGGCGATCAGATCGAAGAACTTGGCAATGGATCGCCCCGTCCTGGTCTCGAATTCGGCCAGTACCAAGGCCGGAAGCAGGCCCCGGATGCCGCCGCCGTCGATGGAGAGGATACGCATGCTCACATCCCCCGGGCCTTGAGCGCGGCCACGGCCACGGCCACGGCGGAACCGGCCCTGGCCAGATACGAAAGCCAGGTCTTCCAGCCCTCCACCTGGGTCTTTGCGGCAGCGTCGGCCGGGACCGGGGGCAGCGTATCCAGCGCCGCGACCACGCCGGCCGCCTGCTTCTCCAGGGAATCGGAGGACACGGGGGCCAGGCCGGCGCACCCGACCATGGCAGCGGCTAGGAAAACGATCAGGAAGAGGGGGACGCAGCGCTTCATGACGGTGTTCCTTGCTCCGGGGCCTTGGCCTCGGGTTTGGGTTCGAGGCATTCGGCCGCCTGGCGCAAAACCGTGGCAACCAAAGGGCCCTTGGCCATGCCCCGGCCGTACAGCAGCAAGCCGTAAAGGGCCGTGGCCAACGCGGCCAACAGGCCGGACATATTCAGCGTGACCGGGTAGATGGCGCCGTCGATGGCAATGCCGAAGGAATGCGCCCCGCCGGAAACGGCGACGTTCCACAGGGACAGCAGATAAAGCCCTGTCCCGCCGTACTGCGTCTTGGATTTGGCGTAGGCCGACAGCAGCTCCTTAGCGCCCATCGTTGCCCCCGATGGGCACGCCGGCGACGCGCGGCCGTCGGTAGACCCGCTCCCAGGCCGCGCTCACGCGCCGGGCGCACTTCCCGGGTATGCCGCAATCCAGAAGGCGGCAGTAGACGTGCACGGAATTGAACCGGTGAAAGAGCCAGTCGCGGATGAACCTACGCATCGGGCAGCCTCCCTCCGAGAATTTTCCGGATTTTTTCCGGGTACTCCGGGTTGGAATTGTGGACGGCGGCATAGGGGCCGCCGTTGTAGGCACGCAGGGCGCCGGCCCAGCCGTAGGCGGGCAGGTAGCGTTTGGCGTAGGCCGCCAGATGTTTGCACCCGATGTCGATATTCAGGACGGGATCGTGCAGCTCATTCAGGAAAAGGCCGGTGAACCCGCGCTCCCGGGCCACGGCCCCCATGGGCTGCATCAAGCCCCAGGACGCCTGCTGGCCCCACCACTCCGCATCCGCGCAGACACCCCGGCAGGCCCTGAAATCGTCGGGCGGGATTTTGGCCGCAGCTTCAAGCCCGCTGACAGGACGAAAGGCGCGCCCGGCCCGGACGTCCCAGAACCAGCGGTATTTCGGCTCCGGATTGTAGGCCCAGACATTGCCGCCCATGGACTCATGCTCGACCACGGCCGCCACGATGGGAGCCGGCAGGCCATACCGAAGGGCGGCCTCGCCGACGAGCTGTTCAATCTGGGAAGGGGTGACGCTGAAAAAAGGGGACATGGCGGCCTCCGTGTTGGGGGGCCGCCATGTCCGGGATCAGGAGAGAGGCTCAGGCACGCATGCGGTGACGGGTGTGGCGGCCGTTACCGCTCAAGCCGTACCATGCGTTTTTGCGCCGCCTGGGAGGGTGTGCCGTAATGGTAGGGGAATGGTCGGGGGGTGGTTGGGGAATGCGCCGAAGATGGCATGGAATGGTAGGGAAGATTTTTCTTGACAGATATTCATGGACGCCCCTTGGGCGGGAGTTCCGCTTGACAAGGTTCCATCCGTTGGTACCATCAAGAACATGAACACCCGAAACCAAAAGACGCTTGCCGCCATCTTTGCCCGGCCAACGCACGCGGGCATCCGGTGGGAGGATGTCATGGCACTGTTTCGTGCTCTTGGTGCCACCATCGACGAGGGGCGGGGATCACGGGTCCGGGTTATCCTGAAGGATGTGGCGGCCACCTTTCATCGGCCACATCCCGGCCCCGTCGCCAAAAAAGGTGCGGTGGAAAGCGTCCGGGAGCTCCTTAAAAACGCAGGAGTAACACCATGAATGCCATGACATACAAGGGCTACACTGGAATTTTCGAATTTATCCCTGACGACGATGAGTTCCATGGGCGCGTGATCGGCATCCGGGATGTAATCCACTTTTCCGGCAGTTCAGTCGGAGAGTTGCGGCAAGCCCTGGCCGATTCCGTTGAAGATTATCTTGATCTGTGTGCCCAGGCGGGGAAAACGCCGGAAAAGCCCTATTCCGGACAATTCCGGCTGCGCCTGTCCCCGGAAGTGCATCGGCTCCTGGCTGTCGCCGCCAAAACCAAAGGAAAAAGCCTGAATGAATTCGTAACGGATGCAGCGGAAAAAGCAGCGCGGGAGGCTGTGCGGTGACCGCTGGCCGTTGCTCTCTGGTCAAAGGGGAGGATCACTGCGCCGCCTGGATGTAGTTGCGTCTCCACGCCAGCAGTTCTTCCCGGTCCGCGATGTAGGAAAACCCGTCAAACCGCACCGGCATGGGCGGACAAGCCTCTTTGAGGTAGCGGACAAACCGTCGCCGCCCAATCCCGAGAACCGCGCAAATCTCTTCCTTGTTGCGGAGCATCGTCCCCTCATCCATCGTCAATACCCCGCCAAGCTGTCGGCCGTGCCCGACCGGGTTTCCGTGCGCCCAAGCGCCGGCTTGCGTTCATCGCAATGGGCGATGGCCCAAAGCAGCGCGGCCACGGCCGGGAAGTCTTCGATGTGCCGGCGGATGTCGCGACCGGCATCTTCCACCAGGGCGACCAGATCGCGCCGACCAAGGTCCAGGGCCGCCCGCCCGACGATCCTGGCCGTCAGGTACGGGGCCAGGTCGGCATGGAGCTGCCCGCCGGCTCCCACCCCCGGGGCGGGCTGCAAGTTGATGCGGGCACGTCTCCGGGCCGTCAGCCGGTCATTGAAACCGCGCAGGCGCTTGGCATACGGGTGCCAGGGGTTACCGACCCAGACCGAGACGGCGGACCGGCCGGCGAACTTCCCCGTCAGGGGAGCGGCATCGGCCGTGAGCTCCATAAGCTGCTCCAGATCCGCATGGGCCTCGTAATCCACCAGCCGAAGCGTCCGGTAGCCGTCCACGGGGTCGGCAACGAGATCCTCGGCCAGGGCCACCACGGCCCCGGGCGTGACTCCCTTGGGCCAGCACAGCCCGGCCACCACGCGCGTGAACACCCGCTTGGTCTCCATATCCCGCAACCGCGTCAGACCGTTTTTCGGCTCCACATAGGCTTCGAGCTTCATTGCAAGTTCATCCCCGCGTAAAAGCTGTTGCTGGCGAAATCGGCCGCGATGCACCAGTAGTTGAAAGCATGCCGATAGTGGTCCGGCCCGAGCTTGACCCACGTGTAGAGCTTGCTTCCGGTCTCCTCATCCTCTTCCAGTTTCTTGGCCGTGTTGGCCGCGTGGGCCGCGAACTGCTCCACCTGTTCGCTCTGGCGCGGCAGCACGATCCGTTTTCCTGTCAGCGCTTCGTGGGAGGCATCCATGGATTCCGTGCGGTTGACGGACACCTGCATTATTTCCTCGTTCCAGGCATACCCGCCCTTCTGGTGCGGCGAATACCAGTTCAAAAACACCCGGCCAGGAAACCGCGCCGCGAACTCCCGCGCCTTGCGCGTCTCGGGCATGCCGTCGATGACGCACCGCGACACGTTGAAGGCCTCCATGAGCCGGTCCAGTTCCTCGAAATCCCGGTACTCGCCCACGTGCGGAATGTTCCCGCCCCGCCGGCCGACGACCACATGGAGCCCCTTCCCTTGGTCCACCCCCATGCAGCACGGCCCGGGGTCGCTGGCGGCGATGCCGTGGGAACCACACAGCGCCAGGACCTCCTCTTTCGTGATGCGATGTTCCGCATCGACATAGGCCAGTCCCAACTTATAGTTGTAAAACGCCTGGATATCCTTGGCGGTCCGATACTTCTTTAAAAGCTTCGACAATTTCACATACTGCGAAAAGAGCTGTGAATACTGGTATCCCCTGGCATCGGTGACGCCCGGCTTCCGCGCCACCCACTCCCCCTGGGCAGGGACAAGGATGCCTTCCCGACAGCGCATGCACCGCAACACCACTGTCCCGTCCTTCCTCTCCCACAGCAGATCCGGGACGCCCCGCTCCTTTGGCTTGGCGCTGGCCTCCCATTCTCCCACAGGGTCGGTCCACCCTCCGCAACGCGGGCATTTGAGCAACCAGTACCGTTGATCGGTCTCTTGAAATTTCTTGTCTATGCCGAAGTCCGGAAGCGTCGGGTTGGACAGGTAATGTTCCCATCCAAAATCCGAGTGCGCCATGCGCTCTTCCGCCGTCTCTTCAACGGCAAAAGCAAAGAGGTCAAACTCATCGTAGACATTGAAGTCCGTCGGGTCGGAACGCACACCTTCCGTGCTTTTCGTTCCACGGAAAAGAAGGTTGCAACGCTTGATCCGCTTGACCCCCACGGCATCCGTTTCCTGGACCCATCTTCCCAACGATTCGGGATTGTTCTCGATGAGCGGGCCTACGCGCGTTTTGGAAAAGTCGGACGAACCCGTCTTCGAGGGGAACAGGTACAAGATGCCGACAAACCCACGAAAGAGCGCCGCATGGAAGCACCGCAAAATCGCCCGGGTGGTATTGCCCATCTGGGCGCACTTCTTTTCAACCTGCAAAGGATGATCATCGGCATAGGGCACTTCCAGGAATTCGTGACGGGAGAAAGCGAAGGGCCCCCTATCAAGGGCCACCCCCATCTGACAGGCCCACCCCCCCACCCCCCCCGGGGGGCATACGCGCTAACTTAAAAAACTTAGCTGCCTTTGCCTTTTTCGCTTCCCTTCTGCCAATCCACTAGAAATACTGAACCAATTCAAAACAACAGACTTGATATTAAACCGTGGGAAAATCGCTCTTATGAA
>Ga0074193_1000718_pt1 | contig 50259 bp, 49 predicted proteins | sample EPASupsiteHSE605_FD_64523 | JGI IMG/M metagenome (GOLD analysis project Ga0074193, IMG submission 64523) | Bioremediated contaminated groundwater from EPA Superfund site, New Mexico - Sample HSE6-05 | ecosystem: Environmental > Aquatic > Deep subsurface > Groundwater > Contaminated ...
TGACTTTACCGACATGCTGTTGTCCCCCAGAGGCTTTCGCATGAGGTTAGTCGGTTGTCTTACATCGCAATTGCAGGAGCGATGATTTCTATGAAATATATATGAAACGCACAACGTGCGCAATGAAGAGCGGGATGAGGGTGGAGGAAATAATTGAGGAATAAATACTAATGCTATTTGAAGATGAAATAACAAATTTCGATGTTTTTGAATAATTGGCATTATATGAAAATAAGTTATAATATCCAGGGTATTTTGAGGAATCAACTTAACATTTATTATTATTAAGCCTCAGAATTATTTTGCTAGCCGAAATATCCACCTTCAGAGGAACACATGCAAAATTTTGACATATTGATATAGGGATAACTAGGCCTTTATTCAGTACCTATATTTTACACTGTACGTAGTTGTTACAAATCGTTATAATATAAAAAGAAAAAATATTAAAAGAAGTAAATTTTTATTGACAACATTTTGAATGAGTTGCATAATATTAAGTAAGGAAGATAAATTCTTTCTTCCGAGAGTAGCGAAAAGAATATTAGTCATGTATAAGGTATGGTGTTCCGCCACCGCTAAGGGCGAATTATGATGAAAGAGAGTAAGGATTTCCCTTACTCTCTTTTAGTTAGTAGGTATGCTATGATATGATATTGAGTTTTTATAATGTAGATAAGGACTATGTAAAATACCTCCAGAAATCTGAAATAGAATATAGAGGTTTTTCTAAGGTTCCTAATATGGAATATAGTGCTGGTCATGAAGATAAACTAGTATGTGGAATTGTTTTAGAGATGAATGATTTCAAATATTATGTACCTATATCTTCTTATAAAACTCAACAGAAAAATAATATATTAGTAAGACTAAAAGATAAATATAATCCCATAAAAGGTTCTCTTAGATTTAATTATATGTTTCCTATTAGTGACGAATATGTATCAATGAGGGATTTTTCAAAAGAAAAAACTCAAAATAGAAAATTGTTTTTACATAGGCAGTTAGTATATTGTGATTCTATTAGAGATGATATATATGATAAAGCATTAGAAACTTATAATGATGTAATTAATGGCGAAGACGAAGATTTGGTAAAAAATAGTTGTGCTTTTAAATTATTAGAACAAAAATGTGAAGAATATACTATAAAAAATAGAATTCAAGAAGTTAAAGATAATTCATCAGAACATAATTAAAAGTTTCATTTACGGAAAACTTCAATGACTTGCATTTACAAGAAAAAGGAATCGTAGGAATGGACGGTATAGAAGAATACCTGAATTTTCGTTTCGGGAATATAAAATAATCCCACACATTGAGAGTCTACATGAATTTGTTGCAAAAACTTGTATTTGCCAAAATCTTTGCTACCTAAGATTTCATGTTAAATGGTGTAGGGACTTTGGATTTGAATAATCATTCTTTGACTTTAGTAGCGGGTCAATTTTAAAAATATAAATTTGTTCCTTATAGGGTTTAACTGTTGATTTCGGTAACGTAGTAACCTTACAGGATATGGAAACAAGTGAATTGTTTAATGTTAAGCTTGAAGATAATTTCATAAGATTTTATAAAGCCTTTAGAAAAGGTAATATTCGGAAAATACTTGAATGACATTGTGCGATATAATGCGTTTCGATACAAATAATCGGTATACGCTCGGAGTGAATGTTAGAAAATAGACAAAGTACGATAAAGACCTTAAGTACGATTTCTTAAATGGTTGTCGGATCATTCTAAGATGGAGAATGGGACGAATCTTTAAAATTTGAGTTTAGCAGAAACCTTAAAAGTTTGCCCGATGATTTTGGAGCTAAAATAGCTTCTTTTTTTATAGTTAATTCCGTGGAGGAATTTGGGGAACTATGAAGAATCATATAGATAAGTGGTTAATTTTGGGATGATTTTCATGAGAATATGAGGATGTGGGGTAGCAGAAAATTATGATCAACGAGTTATTCGAGTACTACAAAAAGGAACTTGGGGCTTGGAATTAAATCCGCAAATAACCGCGATGGCTCTAAACGCCATTACATTCAAATATGCGAGAGTAAACGTGAAGAAGGAAAAGTTCGTCAAAAAGTCCTTTGTAATCTAGGGAGAGTAGAGGAGCTCCAGGATGGAAAACTTGACAATCTGATTCGTTCTTTAGCTAAGTTCTCTCAAAATGTTGCCGTTATCTCTACTGCCGAGGATCTCTTTGCCGATTGGAGTCGAGAGTACGGTCCTGTTATGGTTTTTCGTAAGCTCTGGGAAAAACTCGGTTTGCATAAGATCATTGCTGGGTTATTAGATCAACGTGAAATTACGATGGATATTCAAGAAGCTATTTTCTGTATGGTTCTCAATCGTTTAATTGAGCGGACCAGCAAATTGGGGGTTAATGAATGGAAGGATACCGTGTATTGTCCTCCCTTTGAGTCCCTTCAACTTCATCATTTCTATCGTGCCATTGATTTCCTCGATGAAAATAAAGAGGTCATCGAAGAACAACTCTATTTCCGACATACCGATCTCTTCAGTGGCCAAATTGATTTGGTCTTTTTCGATACAACGAGTACTTATGTTGAAGGCGACACTGGAGCTTTCGACCTTCTGGATTATGGTCATTCCATGGATCATCGTCCCGATCGGCTTCAAGTTATGATGGGTGTCTTAATGTCTCGGGATGGGATCCCCATCGCTCATCAGGTTTTTCCTGGAAATACATCGGATACTGAAGCGTTCATGGAGGCCGTTAAAGACTTGAAGCATCGCTTTAAAATTCAACGGGTCATTGTGGTAGGTGATCGAGGAATGATGGGTAAACGAACCCTCGAACTTCTTGATGAGCTTGGTTTACAATACATTTTAGGTGTACGGATGCGTAACATGAAAAGCGCGCCTGACATTATTAATAACAGCATCCCCTATCTTACGGTGACGAGTAAAGATAATCTTAAGGTCAAAGAAGTTGTCCTTAATGATAACCGTTATATTGTCTGCCTCAATGAAGAGGAAGCCAAACGAGACAAGGCTGTCCGGGAACAAATTGAAGAAAAACTTCGAGCTAGGTTACAGAGCGGTAGTGTTAAGGATCTCATTGGGAACAGTGAGTACAAACGTTATCTTACGGTTGACAAAGAGGCTGCTACAATTAACGAAGATAAACTCAAGCAAGCCGAACTCTTTGATGGTCTTTACATTATTCAGACCAACATCGGCCTTCCTACAGAAGAAGTAGCCATAGCCTATAGAGACTTATGGCAGATTGAAAGAGCCTTTCGGAGTCTTAAAAGTACCCTGGATCTTAGGCCGATCTTCCACTGGACTGAGAAACGAATCTGTGGTCATATTATGCTTTGTTTCCTGGCCTTGGTTGTCCAGATTAAGTTTCAAAAACTACTTAAAGAAGCAGGAAACGAATACGGCTATACGGAAGTGATTCGAATCTTTGCGAAAGGTTAACATCGTCAAACTTAAAGTTAAAGATCGTGAACACCTTGTGAGAACTGAAATCCAAGGTGCAGCTAATATTGCTTTTAGAGCCGTAGGAGCTAAAATTCCAGAGAGAGTACAAATCATCTAACATTCCCAGGAAAAGGGAATTGTAGTGGTACGCGTATTTTTAAAGTTTCCTAACCCTTGCACTGCAAGGGTTACAGTTTTTTGACTGTCAAACGCCAGTCAAAAACTGGCACGCTAAAATTTTATTAAGCAGTGTAATATTTTTGGCCTTAATGCGACTCATTATACGATCCCAAAAACAAGAATTGTTTTCCCGATGCAAGGAGTTCATTCAAAATGATGAGGAGATTAATCATTGGGTTATAGCGGGACATTCACGAGGCGGCGCATTAGCAGCGGAATTTGTCAAGGATGAAAGTAAACTTGTCGATGGCTTAATATTAATCGGTACAACCCACCCCAAAGATTTTGACCTGTCAGATTTGAAAATCCATGTGACCAAGGTTTTTGCAAGCAATGATGGGTTAGCAAGTGAAAAGGAAGTTAAGGAATATGAAAAAAATCTGCCGCCTAATACTAATTGGGTAAAAATTGAAGGCGGAAACCATTCACAATTTGGTTATTACAGCTTTCAGATAGGTGACAGAAAAGCGGCTATCAGTAGGGATGCACAACAGACTATTTTAGTTGATTCGCTGATACAAGGATTGCAAAGAGTAATATCTGAATAATATTCATGCCGCATTCTTCTTATAACGGGAAAAAGGCAAGCACTGTTTAAGACATGCTTGCTTTTTTGCACATCAAAACAACATGATTCGTAATTTACCAAAGATTCAAGTGTGGAGAAGGTTTTTAAAAATTTATGGTGAACATGAAAGCATAGTTGGCGCTTATCTTGGCGAGGCGGCTTCACGGCTAGGAAAGCTATTTGATTACGCTAAGATAAGGCAATGTGTCTTGTTCTTTGATGAGTTTAAAACTCTCGGTAAAGAGCGCGGTGATACCCATGAAACCGGGGGCCGGAGGGGGAATAATATTCATGCAGGTAATAAGAGCTGAGGACAACATATCCTTTATTCAAAACAAAAGCCATACAATAGTTACTGACAATAAAGACGGTACTGGAACAGTGCAAAGAAATATCTATGCGGTATCAGACAGAATTTGACTGGACGAGGAATTTTCAGGTAATTACGGGATGGCATATAAGTATAAGCTAAAATTTGCGAATCAACTATGTCAGGAAGGTTTTTTCGTTGAAAAAGGGAAGGATGAATATGGTCACTATCTTCTTTTTCTCAATAGTAACGCCTTTATGTACCTGCATAATAAGGAGGAACGTCCCCGTATTCCCTGTGGTCCGGCAGAAATGAATTTAATTTTAGCTTCTGAAATGATAGAAGGTTCGGATGAATTGGTAAAAGATTTCAACGGAAGTTGGCCAAGTTTTCACGAAGCAAGGATTCGGATTATTGAAAAGTCTATGAAATCCATGATTCTGGAATTTTATGAAGGCTTCCTGTCGGATAAAGTACTACGATTGTTTATAGATGATATTATTTCTCAAAGTTATGATCAGAATTGCCTTGAAAGCTTTGAAGAATTAACCAGTCTTGAATTCAGAAAAGCTGAAACTCATATGGAAGTATTGCTGTTTAATGACTATACGACCCATAGGTTACCTGAAGGTTTTGATGATTCGGTGTTTAATGATCCGGAATTTGATATTAATACCATTGATCCTTTATGGGTGATTGAAGAATATCAGAATCATGGTGTCATCTCATGTAAGAATCTAAAAATGATGGTGACTATTGATGAAGAGCAAAAAAGGAAAGAAGAAGAATCGTTTAAGAAGTTTTTAGAGGAATGCCAAAAAAATCCGTTTTCATTAGATACTTGGAATAAGTCAATAAAAGAAGCAGAGCGTTAGGCCTATTTTTTGAGGATAGGCAAATTGATCAAAGGTTTTTGAGGACCTGCTAAATACTGTCAGGAAGCCGTGTATAATAGATTAGAGGGTAGATACTGAGAGAGGTATCATACCAATGATCGAGAGGAATTATGTTTTATATTTAGAAGATATCATTGGCCCCATGGAGAAGATCGAACAGTATGTAGGCGGGTTGTCATACCAAGATTACAGTAAATGACCATTTGAAAAATATTTACGCTGAGGGTGAACTAGTGGAAGAAGCAACTATCCGGAAAAACCGGATGGTTCAAAAAGAGGGAAACTGTGAAGTTCAGAAGAGATGTTTTATTCTATAACCTCGACGCCATTATTTCAGTTGGTTTAAATGATTAAGCCTGGAGAGGGTCGTAAAGATCATTGCTTGTACCAAGAATCTTACGCGCGTAAGATTCTTGGTACAAGCCCGGGAGAAGGCTCTCTTTTTTATGGTGTAGAAAATGTGGTTTGAAATAACCGCAAAAGTTAAGATGAAGAATTATGAACCGATTTAAATCATCCGCTTAAAGAGCTGTTTCCTTCGCAGGAACCATTTTCTGCTTCGTCTTAGCTGTTTTTCGTTTGATAAATAAAAAGACACAGGGAATACATACAAACAAAGGTATAGCGGAGATCAGAAAAGTATCCGCAATAGCAGAGTTTAAGGCTTCTTTTTGAATAATACCGACTAAAACAGCACTGGCACCACCCGTCGCTGTGGCAGCACCCTTTATGGTGAAAAGGAGACTGCCGGCAGCTAAGACGCTGCCGGCAGTCTCCTTTTCAGTTAAACGGTTAAGCCTGGAGAGGGTCGTAAAGATCATTGGTTGTTGATAGGACTGACGGAAGGCAGGGTTAACCCGTCGGGCTTGTACCAAGAATCTTACGCGCGTAAGATTCTTGGTACAAGCCCAGGAGAAAGCTCTCACTAACTTTAGCGAACAACGTTTTTTTGAAATAAAGGATTTATAAGGCAACGTATGTAATAGAATATAATTAATAAAATATCTGAGATTAATGAATTTTGTTAACACCTAACTCAAAGACTGCTAAGCATTATTTCCAGCAAACGAATAGGTTAGTAGGAATAAGAGAATCCGGTAGTTTGTGGGAAGTTAACATAGGGATAGAGGAGGATCGGAAATGAGTTCAAACTGCGAAAATTGCAAGATGCGTATCAAAGCAGAACAGAAGCCTAATTCATTTTTAGCGAAATTATGGCGCTGGCATACTCGATGGTGTCCAGGCTGGAAAGCGTACCAGAAGGAATTAACGGGAAAAAAGTAAGATGAATTTCTGATTAGGGGAAGAACATAAGTTCGATATTGGCAAATATGCGTATTGCGAAACAAGCAGAATGAATGATGTTTGCGCTGATTGTAAAATGTTAGAGAGGGTGTCTCGTCGATGGTAAAGGTGAGAGTAACCACTTTGTATATATTATATTTGGATATCATCAACAGCTTAAATGAGGCGATTAAAAATTCGGCGGTTTTGAGGTCTGGCTCATCTAGATTAGTCCATCTTAAAACCGCCAAATTTTTAAACTAGGGGCTGTGTGTAAAGGTCTGTTGATGTGTTTTTGGAGGTAAATTCTGCATTTGAAGAACAAACAGGCTTGAAGAGAGAAAACCTTATCGGAAGAAGAGTTCTTGAGGTGTTGCCTAACACTGAAAGTTAAAGTACATTGCCCTTGCCCTTGCCCAAAAGTACAATTGTTGAGACTATTGGTTTGCTATAAAATAATACATAGCTAAAACTTTTGACATCAAAATGTACTTAAGACATAATTATAGAAAAAAGTCTGGTGGTTAATTTGCTAAATAAGTTCAAAGCGGCATTTACAACGGATTCAGATAGTGTTAGCCTGCCAAAGGCTCCTACAATAGTAGGGTTTTCTTTAACTTATGTAACTACTATATTTTTGGTATCTATAGAAAAGTTGGATTTACATCAGGTTGCAGGTTTTACAATAGTAATGATGATCCAATTGTTATTATATTTGTTTTCAAATAATATATTTAAGCATAAGTATTGGATTTATTTTGGTATACAAGGAATACTCGCTTTCAACTATGCTGTTATTGCTCCAAAGGGATATGTAGCTATATTGCTTGGTTTAATTCCTGTTTTAATCTTCCAAGGCATAATGATTTATTCTGATACTGTAAAAGTTATAATTTTAACCGTTTTCTTTTACAGCATATTTTGCGTTAACCTTATAATTTCTGATGGTTCGAAGGGGTTAATCGATTACATCCCAATCCTTTTGCCTATAACTAGTGGTGTATATGCATATGCAGCTATTTTTCTTAAACAGGTAAAATTACGTATTGAGACCCAAAAAATTTTAAAGCAATTAGAGTTCGCTTACGAGAAGGTGGAAGAACTTACTTTAATTAATGAGAGACAGAGAATAGCGAGAGACTTGCATGATACCCTTTCTCAAGGGCTTGCAGGCATAATCATGCAATTAGAGGCAGTAAATGCTAATCTAAATAATAACAATATAAAACGGGCTCAAGAAATTGTACAAAATTCTATGAAACACGCTAGAAAAACCCTATCAGAGTCCCGTCTTGTTATTGATGATTTGCGAATTAACACAAACACAGATATAGATTTTGCTAAGGCTGTAGAAAATGAAATAGCGGAGTTTAAGGGTGTTTCGAACACTTCAATAGAAACAGATATTAAAATAGAATCTGAAATACCTTTAAACATATTTAAACACATTTTATATATTGTGAGAGAGACTCTAAACAATATTGCCAAGCATTCAAAGGCAAAAAATGCCCTGGTTGAAATAATAGAAAACCACAATCAAATTAAGATAAATATTATGGATGATGGTATTGGCTTTGACACTAAGCTTTTAGATAATCTATTTGGACATTATGGTATACTCGGAATTTCCGAGCGGGTAAGAAATATGAACGGAAAGATTGAAATAAAAAGCAATCGGAAATCTGGTACCAAGCTAAAAATCATAATTCCAATCAGGAAAGGAATCAACGACGTAAATGAATAAGAGAAGGATATTGGTAGTAGATGACCATTTGGTAGTTAGAGAAGGTTTAAAGCTTATTTTTGAAACAGAACAAAATTACGAAGTAGTAGGCGAAGCAGAAAATGGAGATAAAGCATTAGAATTAGTAGAACAGTTAAAACCGGATGTAATTTTATTGGATTTAAAAATGCCTAATATGAGTGGGATTGAAGTAATAAAAGCATTGAACGAAAAAAATATTTCAGTACCAATCATTATCTTAACAACTATCAATGATGATAGGTCAATTATGGAGGGGCTCTCCTTAGGGGCAAAGGGGTATTTGCTTAAGGATACTACCCGTGAAGAACTTATCAGAACAGTTGAATCTGCCATAAGAGGAGAAATGCTTCTTCAACCGGAAATAAGTAAGAGTCTCTTTAAACCCAAAAAAGAACTTCATCAAAGCAATCATTCATTTAATTCAGTAATTACCGAAAGAGAATTGTTTGTTTTACAAGCAGTTGCAAGGGGCTGTACAAGTAAGGAAATAGCCCTTGACATGGGTATAGCTGAAAGAACTGTTAAAGCACATTTGACAAATATATACAGTAAGCTCAAAGTGGATTCCAGGTCTGAAGCTGTGGCAGTAGCTATTGAGCAAGGAATTATCCACATTAAGAAATAGCCGGAGCTGCTCTGTTCCTGGCCTCAGAGGATTCCAGATTTGTAAACGGTAAAGTTCTTACTGTTGATGGTGGTTGGAACAACCGGGGTGATTAATCCCCGGTTGTTTTTTTGCCTAAAAGTACATGAATTTCTGCCCTAAAGTACAATTGTTGTTATTTTTCAATCCCTATATCATAAAACTGAGCCCCTTAGCAGTGAAATATGACCAAAATACTAATAGTAAAAAACAGGAGGATAAATTATCATGCTATCTAAAAAAAAGTTAATACCCATCTTATTGGTGGCAGTTCTTTTAATAATTGGCACCGCTATAGTTAAAGACAAGGATTCTGGCACCACTGTGGCAGCTTCCCCCAATAAGGTTTCCGTTAAAACATATGAGGTCAATCCTGTTGAAAAAAATTCAACGTATACATATAAGGCTTCATTAGAAGCAACTGAGGAAGGAACGGTAAGCAGCAAAGTATCCGGGAAAGTTATCCAAGTCATGTTTGAAAATGGTCAAGTAGTATCCCAAGGGGCTCCGCTTGTTAAATTAGATGATCAGGATATTCTAAATAATATTGCATCTTCGGAAAGTAAACTAAAATCTTTAGAAATTAGTTTGGAGAAAAACCAACTGAATATCGAAAATGCCCAACGTTCTTACGACAGAACGAAGTACCTTTTTGACCAGGGGGCTGTTCCTAAGGTTGATTTAGAAGCTGCTGAAACAACTTTAAAAAGTGCGCAAATTGATTTAGAATCCACCAAAGCCAACATTAATTCTGCCCAGATTGATTTGAACAATCTTAAAAATTCACTGGACAATACAACCATTACCGCCCCAGTTTCAGGAGTAATGGATAGTAAAAGTGTGGAGTTGGGGCTATTTGCTAATGTTGGCGCTGCTTTGGGAAAAGTTAAGAATATATCCCCTATCAATGCTGTAATTGAGGTAGGTCAAGATGATTTGAGTTCGGTTAAGGTTGGGCAGGCTGCCAAAGTTAAAGTTGGAACAAAGGAATATGATGGAGCTGTTAAAACCATTGAAGCATCTGCAGATCCAAATGTAAGGGTTTTTAAATGTAAAATTGAGGTTCCTAATCAAGAGCAATCTTTAAAACCCGGTATGTATGCTAATGTAGACATTACCAGTAACCAGAAAGCTGAAATGCTGGTAGTGCCCACGGATGCTTTAGGTGGGACCCCAGGTAATTATTCCGTTTTCGTCAACGAGGAAGGGATTGCCCGGAAACACGTTGTAAGTATCGGAGAAATTACAGAGGGCTATGTTGAAATTAAAAGTGGCCTCTCCAAAGGGGATAGCGTCATCATTACCAATGTGAATACGCTGCAAGATGGTGATGAGGTTACCGTCGTTAAAGAATAGGGGGAGGCAACTATGTTTATTTCAAATCTAAGCATCAAACGGCCCGTACTTTCCATTGTGGTAGTTATTGCCTTGCTTGCGGTCGGTGCAGTCAGTTATTTCGGATTAGCTATTGAGCAATATCCGGAAACCGATACTCCGGTGGCAGCAATCTCCATCACTCAACCGGGAGCCTCAGCCGAATCAATCGAAACGGAAATAACGAAAAAAGTAGAGGATACTGTCGGCCAGATTTCCGGAGTGAAACACGTCACTTCCACCGTTTCTGAAGGGGTTTCTCAGACGGTGGTCCAATTTAACAGTGAGAAGTCAACAGATGAGGCCGCTCAGGAAGTTAAGGACAAAATCAGCAGTATTCGGGGTTCTTTGCCGCGGGATATGAATGAACCGGTCATCCAAAAATTTGATTTTAGTTCACAGCCCATTCTATCTCTTGTGGTCACCGGACCTCTTTCGAGCAGAAATATGTCCCAGTTCGTCGAAGATGGAATCGTGAAACAATTGAATACGGTGCAAGGCGTAGGCTCAGTAACAACCTACGGTGAGCAGGATCGGGAAATCCAGATCAAGCTCGATAAAGAGAAAATGGCAGCACTCAATCTGACAACTTCGGAAATCCTAAGCAGCCTGCAAAGGGATAACATTAATGCCTCAAGCGGAAACCTAACCAATGGGGATAAGGACGTTTCCATCCAGACTGACAGTAAGATAAAAGAGGTCAATGATTTTTTGGATGTATTAGTGGACAGCCGGAACGGAGCGGAAATACGGATTAAAGACATTGCCCAGGTAGAAGACGGTGTTAAAGATAGAAGCAGCATATCCTATTATAATGGCTCCGAAGCCATTGGTATCGATATTGTCAAGCAATCAGGGCAAAATACAACCCAGGTAGCCAAGGATGTTAAACAAGAGATAAGTCAAATCCAGGACTCACTGAAAAATGGTGTACAAATCCATATTGTGGATGACAATTCCCTGACCATCCAAGACTCCGTGAATGAAGTGCAGAAAACCATACTCGAAGGATGTGTGCTGGCAGTTATCATTGTTTTCTTATTCCTTCGAAATTGGGGAAGTACACTAATCAGTGCAGTGTCCCTGCCGACATCTATTATCACAACCTTTGCAGCTATGAAAGTAATGGATATCTCCCTCAATACCATGTCCTTAATGGGCCTATCCCTGGCAGTGGGCTTGCTCGTGGATGATTCAATTGTTGTCATAGAAAATATTATGCGTCACTTACACATGGGGAAATCAGCGATTCAGGCAGCAAAAGAGGGTACTGCTGAGATCGGTCTTGCGGTTATGGCGACGACCTTTACAATTGTTGCGGTGTTTCTGCCCATTTCCTTAGTCACAGGAATGATCGGCCCCTACTTTAAACAGTTTGGCATTACGGTTGCATCCAGTGTCTTGGTTTCCCTGTTTGTCTCCTTTACACTGGTGCCTATGTTATCGTCTAAATACCTAAAAAGAGAATCTGAGGAGCTCGAAGCCCCCCGAGGGAAACTTCAGCGCTTTCTGTTCTGGTTCAATCACCAGTTTGACAAATTATCTAAGGTATATTCCGGTATTTTAACTGTGGCCTTACGACACAGGGTAAAAACCATGACCATTGTTTTGATCCTGTTCTTTGCTAGTCTGGGTCTTTTTTCGGCCATCGGAACAACCTTTGTCGAGACCACAGATAACGCAAAGATTACTATTGAAGCAGTGCCGGATAGCGGCACAACCCTGGAAAGTGCCGCTAAAACGGCCAAACAAATGGAGTCGATTCTCAAAACTTATCCTGAAGTCAAGAACCTGTATACTACAGTAACGGCAGGTAAAATTAATATTGTCGCAAAGGTACCGGAGCGAAATGAAAGAACTGAGAGCTTAAGCTCCATTGGTAATCGGATGCGTACCCATCTGCAGCAGGTTCCCAGTGTAAGCATTGCCTTAACTACCGGCTTAAATCAATTATCCGGAAAGGACATACAACTGCATTTTACCGGCAATGACTTTAACCAGCTGCTGAATTTTTCACAGAATGCCGAAAAAATCATAAAACAAATTCCCGGAACTGTTGATGTGGGCATGAATTATAAGGCTGGAAAACCAGAAGTCAAACTTGAGGTCGACCGCGACCGGGCAGCGGATTTAGGAGTAAGCCCTACTGTTGTGGCCAGCACCCTCAGCACTCTGTTCAACGGCTCAGTGGCAACGCATTTTGAAACGGGTCAAGATCGCTACGATGTAAAGGTTTTGCTGCAGGATGAGCAAAGGCAGGACTTTGATAGCTTGAAAGGAATCTATGTACCGGGGACTAACGGCCGGGCGGTCCCTCTCGAACAGGTTACCAAACAAGTCTTAACCACCAGCCCAACTACGATTCAGCGCTATGATAAAGCCAGAGAAATTCAGTTGTCGGCAAATCTGGTTGGTACTTCAACCAGTGAATTTAATAAGGTTTTCAATGATAAGTTAGCCAATGAATTAAAGATGCCGGTGGGAGTGAGCCAAACCACTGCCGGAAGTGAAGAAATGATGGCAGAAACTATCGTGAGCCTTGGCACCGCATTTTTAATGGGAATTCTATTCATATTCCTGATCCTAGCTGCGCAGTTTGAAAGCTTCATGGATCCTATGGCGATTATATTCTCCTTGCCCTTCGCCGTTATCGGGGCGATACTGGCGCTATTTCTCTCAGGCAGCCAATTCAGTATGATGGCGTTTATCGGAGTAATTATGCTTATGGGATTGGTTACAAAGAATGCGATCCTCTTGATCGACTTTGCCAAGCAAAAGCGAGCCCAGGGCATAGAGCGCAATACAGCTTTACTTGAAGCAGCTGCTACACGCCTTAGACCCATTATTATGACGACCTTGGCGATGATTTTCGGGATGCTTCCCACCGCACTATCTACAGGGACCGGGGCAGAATCACGTGTGCCGATGGCCTATACGATTATAGGTGGTTTAATCTCTTCGACCTTCTTAACCCTCGTAGCAGTTCCGGTGATTTATACACTATTGGATGATCTAAAGGGATTTGTTAATAAGAAGAGATTGACTAGGGAGGTTTTTCGAGGAAACCGTAAGAAGATAGAAACTTAATCCGATAATCGCTAAAAAAGAAGCATTGTGAGGGTTTGAAAACAAACCGACAATTTGGCGGGTTGTAACATTAAGTGAATATTGCAGCATCGTCAGTAACTTTCCAAAGGGGACAAACAGGGAGCCGAGCCATGCTATCAATGGTGAAGGCAGTAGAAGGCATGAAGAACCCTAAAAGCAATGCCGAAGAACCCTGCGGTGTATGGATAGCGACATGCCAAAAACAGTATTTAGAGGAACTGGAGAGAACCTACTTTGCACATCTTTAACAACGATGTAAAGGGATGGCATATAAGCGTAAAAGTGAAGTTGCTCATCTGCAAAGAGGTAGTCAGAAGTGCTCATAGTACCAGTTATTATGAGATACTTGCTTTGCTTCTTGGTATCGTAATTGCGTTTGACATGCCGGCACAAACAGCATTTATTGGCGACTTGTCAGGAATGGAAGAGGTTCGGCATGATTGTCCAATCCAGTAGGACCGTAGGGCCGGCTTTAGCGGGAGTTGTCATGGGATATATTGGGGTGACTCCGACATTTTGGATTAATGGCGTCAGTTTCCTGGCAGTTATAGGAAGTCTGCTAATGGTACGTGCCAACCAAGATATTAAGCAAAGCAATGAAAATAATAGGGAGACATGAAAGAAGCCTTTCAATATCTTGGCAAACACCCTCGTGCCTTCGACTTGATTCTATTTTCAGTAGCAATAACATTTTTTGGTTTTGGATTTGGGACTCTGTTCCCAGCCATAGTTACAGATATTATAGGGAAGGGCCCTGAAACCTTGGGATTTATTGAAGCTGCTTCCGGTGCAGGAGCGCTTATAGGGGCAATTATCCTTGCTCCCATCGCTCTGAAGATAAAGCATACAGGGCGTGCCCTCTCCTTGGCACTAGCATTAATGGGAATCTTCTTTTCCCTCGTTGCCTATACGCACAGCGTTTGGGTATGGATCTTTGGGGTCTTTTTCGGAAGCCTGCCTGTACCCGTTGTAATGTCCACAGCGAATGGTTTGATCCAAGCACTCGCTCCGGCAGACATGAAAGGACGGATGTTGAGCATCTGGCTGAGCATCAGCACCTCCTTGAATTTTCGTAATGATACTTTTCTCGATGGTCAGCTTGATCGGTTCCGTTACTGCCCGGCCAAAGGGCGGTTCAACAGAGCCGTCAAAGACAATGGTTCCCTGGATACTGCCGAAACGGGGCACGACATTGATTTGGCCTGTCAGCATATGAATACCGGGTGCTGTGGCGTCGCCGCAATCACAGCTGACGAGATGTTTGGGCTCGATTTCAAAGGTAACATTTGTACCTGCAGCGTTTTCAATGTGCATCATCTTGGCATTTCTGGTTTTTTCAGAAACCCTTTTCATGAAGCTTCTTAAAGACAGGGTATCCACTTGACCGATGGTCCTGATCATGAGTTCCTCATTGAATCCGGCCAAACACATATAGCGGATATTCTTATGTTTGGCTTCTATTCTTTCAAAGGGTGTGGAGTAAAGCAGCCATTGCGTATTCAATTCAATCCAGACATCGGCCCCCATCAGCGCGCCTGTCAGGGCCTCAACAGGCAGGTCGGGATCCGCCGCTTTGCCCACTCCCTTTGGGGTAGCGGTAGTAATGACCATTGGTTTTGCGCCGGCGGCATATACGCTGGCAGCAATTGTTTCTATTACTTAAAAGTTAGAATTTGTATCCGCTGTGATGACGACGGTTTCTCCTTGTTTCACCCCGAAAATTACGTTAATTAATTCATCCGCGGATTTCTGCAGCTCGTAATTAAACATGAATGTCTCCTTTCGTTCGTGGAAATGTTTTGAGCGATATAGGAAAATAACACCGTAAATCCCAGTCTACACGGAAAAAGACGGAACAACTCCTTGCTGCAGAATTGAAAAAAATATGCAGGGCCGGAAACAGACGTCAGTTATCATACGCTGGACTGCGGCGCCGATAATTATGAATATGCTGTTTATGAGGCCTTCATGGTCCCGCATATCCTGAAAAAGATAAAAAGCCTGGAAGAATTGGGTTATGACGCTTCTCAACGGTTGGAAGCTATGAACCGCCGTCGGAAGACGAGTTATTATCATTTGATTTTTAATAGGGCAGCAATGTTGTATCGTTAATCGCCGGCCGTAAATATATCAACCGAAGGCATCAGGACAGCAAATCCTGGTGCCTTTGTTTTCATATGCACACTCATTATGTCGAATGTACTTGTAATAATGTATGATAGAGAATATTATATATTATAGAATTAAGTAAACTAATAGTTTACTTAATAACACACAAGTGAAGTGAAAGCGGTGGATCTTTTGGGAATGAATGAGCGCAAGGAAAAAGAAAAGGAAATCCGCAGAAATGATATTATTGATGCTGCGGAAAGAATCTTTTTTACAAAAGGCTATGATAACGCTACGATGGATGATGTGGCCAAAGCGGCGGAGTTCAGCAAGAGAACGGTATATGTCTATTTCAATAGCAAGGAGCAGATCTATTTTGAAATAATGATCAGGGGATATAAGCTGTTAATCGCTATGCTGAAGGATGATTTAGAAAAGGAAAAAGCCTGTAATGCGATAGAGGAAATAAGACAGATTGCTTTGACACTCTACCGGTTCAGCAAGGATTATCCGGAATATTTTAAAGCAATTATGGAGTATGAAAATGGCGAACTTGATTTCCAAAAAGGAGTTCCGGATCAAGCAAGAGAGGAGTGTTATGCCCTTGGAGAGGAAATACTGGGGCATTTGACCGGTGTGTTGGAGAAGGGCATGAAAGAAGATTCCATCCGCAGTGATTTGGATGTTGTAAAAACAGCTCTTGTTTTATGGGCCTGTATGATAGGTGTGCTTAATATCGCCAAGAGAAAAGCAAATTATCTTAAAAACTATCACATGACGACACCGGAGGAATTGGTAGCAGCGGCTTTTCAACTTATCTTCAGATCAATGCAAACTGAAAATAGGGGAAATGAAAGATGAGCAAGAGGACGGTGAAAAAACCTATGACCATTATTCTTTCAAGTATTGGCGTTGTATTCATCATAGCTTTGGCATCCCTATTGGTCATAAGCGGGATTTTTGAGCCGGCAAAGTATTTGGAACCTTGGCAAAAAACTTATTCGCAAAAATTTGCTGATCCAAGAATCCAACTCGCGGCTCATGGGCTGTTGGCTGCAAACGGTCATAACATGCAGCCCTGGAAAATCCGGCTCGACAAAGATGATCCCATGGCATTTTACTTATACGCCGATAGTGACCGCCTGACAGATGAGGTAGACCCATTTGCTCGGCAAATGATGATTACGCAAGGTACATTTTTGGAGTATGTTAAAATTGCCGGAGATGTACTAGGGTATAAAACTGCTGTAGAGCTATTTCCCAATGGCGGCTATGATGAACAAAAACTACAGGCGAGCATGAAAACCAAATCGGTGGCCAAAATCAGGCTTTCAAAAGACAAACCTCAAAACAACCCTCTCTATGATTCCCTGTTTTTGCCTGATACTAACAGGGTGGCATATCAGTCAAATAAGTTAACCTCTGAACAGATCGGTCAGTTGGAGGCCATCAATACTGATGTCAATATATCGATAAAGATTTTTCAGGACAAAGAAAACATAGAAAAACTGGGAAGTTATGCAATGAAGAGCGCAGTCATCGAAGCAGGCGTGAGCCGAGTGATGCAGGAAACGGATACTATTTTTCGCGCCAACGAGTACCAAAAAACCAAATATCGTTACGGTTTTTCTGTCGAAGGACAGGGTACTTCAGGCATCATGCAGCCTATCATCCAGGGCTTGGTCACGGTCTTTCCTTCGCTGAACAGCGGTAAAGCAGCAGCGGATTTGTTTATTCAGTCTACCCGGACATCGGTGGACAATACACCGGCCTATGCCATGATTATTACGAATGACAATAGTCGTTCCAGCCAGGTTAAAAGCGGTATGCTTTACAGCAGATTGATACTGACAGCGCATCGTTTGGGATTAGTTATGCAGCCTCTTAGCCAGGTTTTGGAAGAATACCCCGAAATGAAAGAGCCATATACCAGCATTCACCGCGACTACGCTTCAGATGGAGGTACCATTCAAATGCTCGTTCGTTTAGGGAAGCCCACAAAAGAAGTCCCACAGAGCATGCGACGCGATGTGATGGATTTGCTAATCAGGGAATAAATTTGTGATAGGGCACTATGCGAGATCTCATAGTCTTTTGACTCTTCGCTTTCGCCGGTAATACAGTTAGAACGCCCCTAAATCCGCCTATTGCATGGTAACTTCAGAGAGTGTCTCCAGGCTGGACAGTATGTTCTATCATGTATTTTACCTACCTCCAAAAGTTTTTAATAGGATATCTAGATAGGGATTTTATGGTGTATAGTAAACAGCAGACTTCGCATCATGCTTAAACCCTACAGTAAAATTGCCGCCCCCCTCAGTTTGGTGGCAGGCTGCATACATTTGATTAGCAAATACACAGGGTTGCTACATTCAGAATTAACCATAACTTTCCTAATGCTTTTTCAAGTTCAACTTGTTATAATGAACTTCCTTCAAACCTGCGATGTGCGAAGATTCAATTTGGTTTTGATCCTATTTAAAAATTCGGGAATTTAATAAACTTACTGATTAGGTCAAGCCTCCAATGCTAGGGGAAGACTAAAAGGTAGGGTGAAAACGCCCACCTGCGAGAGCAGGGTTAAAACCAAATAATCTAAACGGCTTTGCGGGAATTAAGAAAGATGAAAAGTAATCCAGAGCGATAATAGGCTCTGGATTTTACTTTTATTTGACTGCTTTACGCTCAGTAGGGTACTTCCCGGAATCTGTCGAATGCATTTAGGGTTCATATCACTCATTATATGACCTAAGGAGAAAAATAAAGGTAAATTAACTGTAGATCAAGACTATCCTTTAAATACAGATAATATTAAATTTCTATAACCCCATATTGCTCTGGTTATTCAAAGGAAAAAAGATGATCAGATCGACGTTTAGTTTTAGCTGCTTTAACCGATAATGAAATTAGAGTTATAACAATTTTATGATTGTGAAAGTACACTATCTATTCCCAGCATTGAAACATTGCTTAAAATATGTGAGGCCCTGGACATCACGCCGGATTACCTCCTGCTGGGTATTTTCAGACAATCGAATGACAGCCTGCTTTCTCAAATTAATCAAAAAATCAAGCTGTGTGATGAGAAAAAGCAAGAACTGGTTGATCATTTTATAACGTGGCTAGTTGATGAAAAACTATAGTTTCAAAAAAAGTGCGGACAGCACTTTTTTTATTTATAGACTTTTAAATCATGTTTCCAAGATATTGCACACCGAGACCATTGCCAAAGCGCAGGATGATGACTACCCCCTGAACAACAGATGAGGGTGCAGGACCGGACTGGACAACATGCTTCATTTGGAAAGTGATAATTTTAACACTTCATAGGCAACCGGCGTTTTGCGTAACTGTGCCTTGTGAGGGTATCTGATTGACAGGATGCGTATAGGAAACGACCGGATACTTATAATTCAATTGGAAACAATAGCTCCGAAGGTGTTTTCACAATATATCACGTAAATCGGTCGTAACTATTGGCATGGCTGCGATCCCCATCGCGATGTACACAGCCGCGAAGGATAATGACATCCAATTTCAATCAGTTACCTAAGGATGACAATAGCCACATCCGATTTAAGAAGACCTGCGCCCACTGCTGCAAGGGGGGCGCCTCGGAACCCGAGTTCCGGCAAATCGACCTAAATGGAGTCCCTTAAAGCAGTGTTGAGAAGACAAAAAAAGAGAAGGAACCAGCGTAATGATATAACTGCAAAACTCAACGAGTACAACCAAAAAAGAAATTTTGCCAGAACTCTGGAACCGGAAGGGATACCAGAAATGCCCCAAGAGGGGCTGAGGTGCCCGCATTGGACGACTGTGAGACCCGTTAATCTACCAGGCAATCAGGCGACTATTAAAGTGGATAATGACATTTTGCGTGCACCAACTATTATTTACCCCGAGGAGAATGCCGAACTCCCGCTGGCCGATCTTATATTAAAGTGGAAGTTCGAATGGAACGATATTCGCGGAAAGCCTTACATGGAATTGAAAATAGAAGACTCAGATGGCCAGCGAGTGGTCCTAGAATCTTGGGTTAATAATGAGGGGAAAAATTATTCCTTCACTATACCAAAATCACGTCTGGTTTCTGGAAAAACCTATAAGGTTAAATTGTTGTTGAGATTTCATGGTGTAACTCAGACTACTCGAAGTAGCTTTATAATAAAGTAACGATGCTTCAGGTGAACTATATCAGACTATGAGGTATATAGATCATTAGTTTTTTCAAATAGGGTGAGAGATATAATAGCCACGATAGGTATTTTGAAATCAACCTTCATCGTTTTGTCGGTGAGGGTTGATATAATTATGCAAGCAAATCATTGATAAACTACTGACTGAAGGATATAATAGGAACATAAGTTCGATGTGAGCAAATATATGTACTGCGAGGCGAGTAAAATGAATGATGTTTGCGCTGATTGTAATCGGAAGTCGTATTGCATGGAACCGTGTGAAACCTGGTTAATTGTTCATAATCAATGTCCAGTGTGTCGGAATAAACTCATACACATCGGAGGTTGTACTGAGTGCATCACAGGTGACTGGGCGAAGTGTGGTTAATTAATGAAACTGTTTGAGCTGAGAGTTACAAACTTGCAAGTGGTTCTTGTATTAATGTAGAAGAGGGTGTCTCGTTGATGGTAAAGGAGAGTGTAACCACTTTGTATATTTGTGAGTTCTGTCAAAAAGAATACTCGAATATCAACGATGCCGAAAAAGTGAGAGCATTTGTCGCCGGTTTGCTGAATCCCCCGGAATCGAGATATTGAATCTAAGCGCGCGATCTTTAATGCACTCTATAGCGCAAATATAGAAACGGTAGGCAAACTGCTGGAACTCTCAGACAAAGATTTATTGAGAATTAGAAATTTAGGACCTGCGAGTCGACGGGAGATAAGATCAAATTTAGAACAATAAAAACTATACTCTCGGTTTGATATACAAAATACGGCTAAATTTTAGCTGATTTTATTAATACCTCGGAAGGAAAAAATAATTGAATATAGAAATGAAATATTAGTTCCTAGGTTGTGGGGGTGATTATGTGAAGGCTTTTAGAGATCCGATACATAATATCATTCTTTTTGATAAGAATTCCGAAAAAATTTTACTGAAATTAATTGATACAAGGGAATTTCAAAGGCTTAGACATATTAAGCAATTGGGATTATCTTCATTTACTTATCCAGGTGCAGAGCATTCTCGATTTACACATTCTTTAGGTGTAACCCATTTAATGAAAAGATTTTTAGATAAGATTATTTCTTTGAAAGGTGACATCGATCAGAAATATATTGAGGAGTTAAGAGATAATAGAATCTTAGCAGAAACAGCTGCGTTGTTACATGATATTGGCCATGGTCCTTTTTCGCATGCCCTCGAAAAAACCACTAAAATTAAACATGAGAAATGGACTGTTGAGATAATTCTAGGTCCTACCGAGATAAATTCGATCCTTGAGGATTATAAACCCGGTTTTGCAAGGGAAGTTGCTGATGTAATTCAAAGAACTCATTCATCTAAGGCTGTCGTAAAGTTACTTTAAGTCAATTAGATACAGATCGTATTGATTATTTACTTAGGGATTCTAAGCTAACAGGGGCAGGGTATGGTAGCTTTGATCTTGAATGGATGATCAACTGTTTACGACTTGGCGAAGTTAATGATGATATTGAAGTTGGGCTGGACCTTAACAAAGGATTTAGTATTGCTGAAGATTTTGTCATGGCTCGCTACTATATGTATGTCAATGTTTACTTTCATAAAGCAACTAGAAGCGCCGAACTCATTATCGATAAAATCTTTGAAAGAGCTTCTGAGTTAGCGAAAGAGGGAAAAACAGAATTACCTGAGGATTTACATGTAATATTGAAGGAGTTAGAAAAAGATACTACAAATATTTCGCTTAAAGATACCGTTAATAATTATCTTAACTTGACTGATAACACAATGTGGCATTATATTTGGATATGGTCTAAACATTCAGATCAAATTTTATCTGACTTGTGTGCTCGACTTATTTATAGAAACTTCTTTAAAACTGTGAGTGTAGATGATATCCTGGATTTCTACATAAAAGCAATGGATTATTATCGAGAATTAGGGATTCCTGATAAATATTATCTATTGCGAGATCAAGCATCCAGCAGTTCATATAAAGATCCTTATATTCTGCAGAAAACAAAGAGTGAAGGAAAAGAAGAAGAATCCGAAAGGGAAGCTTCAGAACAGATTTTTTTGTTTGATGAAAAGGGAAATGTTAAAGAGTTATCAAATATTTCAGGAATTATTAGTCAGATTAGAAATAAGAAGATTTTAATTGAGCGTGTCTTTTTACCAAATGAACATAAAACAAAATTATTGGGAGGTTGATGGCGTTGTTTGATTCTACATATTTATTATTAAAGCTTTTCAATCAGGCCGATTTAATACAAGGAAGAAAAAAACTGCAGAAAATGGTTCATTTGCTTTCAAGCACTGGGACTAATTTTCCTTTTAAATTTCAGTATCATCATTATGGACCTTATTCGGCCGAATTACAGCAAGAAATAGATTTTATGGTGAGCTATGGGATGCTGGATGAAATAAAATCAAGCTATGGATATACCTATCAAGTTACTGACCGCGGGAGAGAATTTATGAACCAGTTAGATTCCCAATATAACGAAAATGTAAATCAAGATTTAGTTGGGTCTCTAAATCAGCAAAGCTCACAGTTCTTAGAAATGGTCAGTACTTATGCTTTTTTACTTGATTCTAACTATGATTCGGAAGGGGCAAAAAAGAAGGCGCTTGAACTTAAACCCCATCTTGAGTGGTGTATTGATGATGCCATAAATTATTATCATCAAATGATCAGCTGATTTTACTCTGTTTAAAAACATTCTAATTTTGTATTTATGCTTAAAATTAATTGTCTTATCTCAAGCTGCGAGGAGTTACCTGGCAGCTTTTTTGAAATGTTTGTTGATGATTAACCCCACAGTGTAATTAATTGTTTCACAGCTACATCTTTTTGACTGCTTAATGAAAAAGAACGATGCTAAAATTAAGGCATATGGAGTAGGCTTCATTAACAATACGAATACCGGATACTTATAATTCAATTGGAAACAATAAGCAAGAAGTGTTTTCCAAGACAATAGCCGGAACCCGAGAGTTCCGGCAAAGTAATAGACTCACGGAGGCCCTTAAAGCCAGCATAGAGAAGACCAAAAAAGAGAAGGAACCAGCGTAATGATATGACTGCAAAACTCAACGAGTACAACCAAAAAAGAAATTTTGCCAGAACTCTGGAACCGGAAGGGATACCAGAAATGCCCCAAGAGGGGCTGAGGTTTGTCGTCCAGCACCATCTGGCCCGCAGAGATCACTACGATCTCCGTCTGGAGTGGGACGGGGCTCTATTGAGCTGGGCAGTGCCCAAAGGCCCTTCCTATGATACCCGGGACAAGAGGCTTGCCGTACAGGTGGAGGAGCATCCCCTGGAATACAGGAACTTTGAGGGGACGATTCCCAAAGGGGAATATGGCGGCGGTGTGGTCATGCTCTGGGATGAAGGCTTGTGGGAACCCTATGGGGATGTGGAGGACGGACTTCGCGCAGGTGTGCTGAAATTTGTCCTGAAAGGAGGTCGACTTAAGGGAAAGTGGGCTCTGGTGCGCTTGAAAAGGAAAGCGGGGGAGACCCAGGATAACTGGCTGTTGCTAAAAGAAAAAGATGAGTATGCCAAAACCAGCGGCGGGATTTACGAGTTTACCACCAGCATCAGAACCGGACGCACCATGACGGAAATTGAAGAAGGGGAAGATGAAAAGATCACTCAGAACCCCTTCAGCAGTACGGTTGTGCAGCTGGCCAAACTAGTCCATGCGGTTCCTGAGGGTGAGGATTGGCTCTATGAGTTGAAATACGACGGCTACAGGATACTGGCCTATCTTGAAGGCAACAGCGTCCGGCTGATCACCAGGAACGGCCATGATTTTACCAAGCGGTTCCAGGATATCGTCTTTTCCCTGGTCGATTGGGCTGACGGGAGGGCGATGATTCTGGACGGCGAGATGGCCATTACGGACCCAGCGGGCAAAACGGATTTTCAGGCTCTGCAGAATTACATGAAAAATCCCCAGGCTCAAAACTTGACCTATATCGTCTTTGATCTCCTGGCCCTGGATGGGGCGGACCTCCGGGGAAAGCCCCTGATTGACAGGAAGGCGACGCTGGAAGCCTTGCTGGAGGATGCCCCCAAAAATCTCTACTACAGCCGGCATATCCGAGGGAAGGGCCAGGAAAGTTTCAGTGCGGCCTGTGAGGCAGGCATGGAAGGGATCGTCGGCAAAAAAGCCGATTCCGCCTACAGTGGAGCAAGAAACGGCGACTGGATCAAACTTAAATGCGATAAAAGGCAGGAATTTGTCATCGGAGGATATACTCTTTCCGAAAGAAAAACCAGCGGGGTAAGTTCCCTGCTCCTGGGCGTATATGAAGGCGGGGAATTGATCTATGCCGGACGTGCCGGCACCGGCTTGAGCGAAGCCGACATGAAAGAGCTTGAGGGAAAAGCTGCAGGCCTACAGAGAATGGAGCCCCCTTTCCAACTCGCGCCCAAGCCCAGGGCGAAGGAAAAGATCACCTGGCTTGAACCTGAACTGGTGGCGGAAATCAAATTTGCCGAATGGACCAAAGATCATCTGTTAAGGCAGGTAAGCTTCAAAGGCTTGCCCATCACCTGGGCTGAACTGGACACGGTAGCTCCTGCTGGTGTTAATAAGGCGGAGGCGCTCCGGAGGATCGGAGGCAATGATCCTTGGCAAGATTTTTTCCGGAATAACCAGCTTACATCTTGTATTAATTTATGATTTTTACCTAGAACACCAAAAATATCTACTCAGGCGAGTTCGAGATGGAAGCTTTGGCTAGTGGTGCCATAAGAGTGCTTACTGGTCAGGAACAACCCAAGATATATTCTGGAGAGCATTGCATCCGGGCGCAAAGCAGCCATTACTATGGACAAATTCCTGGGTAGGCAAGGCTTAATCGAGGAAGAATTGGCCCCGAGCAGTGAACCCGAGTCTTGGCTTGGCCGGGAGGAAGGTTTTGCAGCAGTCCCAAGGTGTGAAAGCGAACATTTACCGGTAGAACAGAGAATCTACGGGTTTGAGCCGGTGGATGATAGTAATCTTCTGGTATATAAACATTCTCAAGCTGGGGTAAAATGCCATGATTGCCATGAAAGTTCAATAGTGTTACAGGCAGAGGAAGGGTTTAAGTATGTTACCGGGGATTATAAAGACCCACTAGAGAAGAGAAATTTTGCCAACGAAGGTAACTACATAGATTCACGAATAATGGAAATTATTATTGCTGTCAAATGAGCTTCGCATTCGCATTATCCATATTATCTGCTTCTAATGTACCTTTCCTTTGGATACCTAGCCCAAATGCGGAATGTAAATTTTGATTCCAGATTCAAAAGAAAAAATGACACCCTGCAAATTCGATATCCTAGAGATGATGAACTATCTCCTGCTCTAAGTGCTCGTTTTTAAGAAGTTATGATTTTCTAAATACTAAATCAACATTTATCAAGTAAAACTCATCATCATTCGCTACACCAAGTATTTATAGGAGGAATAGAACCTGAAACCCATCGTCTTTATCGATACCGAAATTGAACCGAAAAGTGGAAAAATACTTGATATCGGCGGTATCAAGGGCGTTGGCAGTTCATTTCACTCCAATTCTATGGTTGACTTCGCCAAGTTTCTCTATGGGTCGGAATATGTTTGCGGTCACAATATCTTCAATCATGATTTGAAATACATTCAAAATGCACTCATTGATGCTGGCCTTGATGATACAAATATAATTGATACGTTGTTTCTGTCTCCGCTTCTTTTCCCAGCCAAACCTTATCATAAGCTGCTCAAGGACGATAAACTGCAAACAGAAGACACCAACAATCCGCTGAATGATTCCATCAAAGCAAAAGACCTTTTCTTTGATGAGATTGCAGCTTTTCAGCAGGCAGATGCCGGTTTAAAACAAATCTATTATCAGCTCTTGAGTGACCAAAAGGAGTTTGTCTCCTTCTTTCATTTCCTTGGCTATCAAGCAGATAATATCAATCTCGAAAAAGTAATTCGTGAAAAGTTCCATTCCCAAATCTGTGAAGACAGTGATCTGGCAAAGATAATAGTAGAGTATCCCATCGAACTGTCCTACTGCCTGGCGTTGATCAATACTGATAACCGGTATTCCATTACACCGCCCTGGGTTTTGAAGAGCTATCCTGCAGTAGAACGGATCATGTTTTTATTAAGAAGCAGCCCGTGCCTGACAGGCTGTGGGTATTGCGATCAGGCGCTGGACGTTCATCAAGGGCTGAAACGTTTCTTCGGCTTTGATGATTTCCGAACCTATGCAGGGGAACCTTTACAGAAGAATGCCGTCCAAGCCGCAGTTGACAACAAATCTCTTTTGGCCATCTTTCCTACCGGTGGAGGGAAGTCCATTACCTTTCAAGTGCAATAGCCATACTTGCTGTCATTGATTCAGGCCGTTTTATATAAGGCTCACCTTCCGCTTGCTTTTTTGCAAATTGATTGGTAGCATGTATTACCGTGTCAACTCTATGCATCGCTTTCTTTACTTTACATCGCTAGATCCTTGCTCGTATGAAACAATATTGCTTGACGGAGAGGACACGCTGTTTGCAATGGGAAAAGACCTTCAATTATTCCAAATCAAACAACTGATGTTCCCAAAATTATCTCATACATAATGATCTGAGATGCAGCAAAAACAATTTTTCATGATGGAGGTGAATATTGAAAATGGGATTATCACTCTGGGAATAAATATATGATCTAGAAGATGGACTGTTACAACCTGAGATTCGTCGCTCCAGAGAGGAAATTACAAGGCTTCTAGCTGACGATTTTGTTGAATTTGGAGTTTCCGGGCGCACATTCGATAAATTACAAGTTGTCGAGGAATTACCTTATTCCCCTGCAGTTCCAGTGATTATTGAGGATTTTCAAGTGAAAGTCTTAGCGCCGAATGTGGTACTAGCTACCTATCGGGCAGTAAAGATCAATGAATCTAGAGAAGAAATGAGGAATTCATTGCGCAGTTCAATTTGGAAGTTCCTCGATGGAAGGTGGCAAATTGTCTTTCATCAAGGGACCAGAACAATGGAGTCCTGCAAGGAATGAGGGAATAAAAAATGTTGGATAAAATTGAAGATGTTGAACTGAACAATTTTATCAAAGACTATGTAAGAAATCCCATTTTGCTGGGCAGTCTGAACTGATCCAGTTACTAACAACATTCAGTTGATGAAAGGTAAAACGATATGAGCGCTCTAGAAGAAGAGGTCCGGCACCGGCTATTCGGGCTGCAGGATCTGAAATACAAAGAGTTTGCGTGCAAACTCATGCCGACGGTGAACCCGGAAACCGTGATCGGTGTCCGCACGCCGGAGCTGCGGAAGCTTGCCCGGGAGTTTTCCAAAAGGCCGGAGGCTTCGGAGTTTCTTAAAATCCTGCCCCATGGGTATTATGAAGAAAATAACCTGCACGGCTTCCTGATTGAAACGATCAGGGATTATGATGCCGCCGTTGCCGCTGTTGACGAGTTTCTGCCCTACATAGACAACTGGGCAACCTGTGACCTGATTTCACCGAAGATATTTAAAAAGCATCTGCCCAAGCTCTACGAAAAAATCAAAGTCTGGCTGATATCCGGCCGGACCTATACGGTGCGCTTCGGGATCGGAATGCTGATGAGCTTCTATCTCGATTACGCTTTCCGGCCGGAGATGCTTGAGCTTGTGGCGGGTATCCGGTCGGAGGAATACTATGTCAACATGATGATCGCCTGGTATTTCGCAACGGCATTGGCTAAGCAGTACGAAGCGGCTGTGCCGTATATTCAGGAACAGCGTTTGGAGAAGTGGACGCACAACAAAGCTATCCAGAAAGCGGTTGAGAGCTATCGGATCGGCGACGAAGTAAAGGCGTACCTGCGGACGCTTAAAGTAAAATAAGGACGGGCACGGAGCTCAATGAGCGGCAGCAGCAGCACACTTCCATTGCTTCATTGGCTCCCGATTTATTGGTTGTAACACTGAACGGCCTTTCAAAATCCCATAAGATCGCCGGATTTCGCTGCGGATGGATGTGCTTAAGCGGAGACAAGTCTCATGCCCGCGGCTATATTGAAGGGTTAAACATCCTGTCGTCCATGCGGTTGTGTTCTAATGTACAATCCCAGTATGTCATTAAAACAGCCCTTTCCGACATCCATAAATGCGACGATACTCTTTTGCCCAGAGGTCGGATCTATGAGCAGCGTGAATATATCGTCGATACCTTAAACAATATTCCCGGCCTTCAGGTGTTTAAACCTAAAGCGGCCTTCTATGTCTTCCCCCGGATTGATAGCAAACGGTTCCATATCACGGACGATGAAAAATTTATCCTGGATTTTCTTCATGAAAAACATATCCTCATGGTTCATGGGCGTGGATTCAACTTGCCATTGCCTGATCATTTCCGTATTGTCTATTTGCCTAAAATCGAGGAATTAAAAATTGCCTGTGACCGTTTGGGTGATTTTCTGGAGGGGTATCGGCAGGCCTAATGGGGATTTTTTAAGCATAGCCGCCACTTCTTTCATCTTTGAACGAGGAGTTACTGAGAAGGTGTTACGGTAAAAATAAACAAGGAACAGCCTTGGCCAAAGCCGATGACAATCATGATCCCTGCTAAATACCAATAAGGAGATCCGGGATTAATCGGCAGCAACCAGGCCGACTCTGCCATAATCATGACAGCGCCGAAGACAGCAGTGGTTTTGAAACCGATTCGGTACATGAACTTTCCGGTTGTGCGGAGTTCCATTTTTTGTATATAATATTAGCGGAAGGTTTCTAACTTGAAGGAAAAATATATTTCGTGAAGAATTCTTTTATAAAGGATGTGATATCTATGCTTGATAGGAACGTACTTGAAGCAAAATTAAGAGAATATAAGCCTATACTTGAAGAACAGTATTTTGTTAAAAAGATCGGTCTGTTTGGTTCGTATGTGCGTAATGAGCAAAAAGAAGACAGCGATATTGATATTATTGTTGAGTTTAGCCAACCAGTGGGGTTTCAGTATATTGACTTAAAGCTCTATCTGGAGGAAATTTTAAACCATAAGGTTGACCTGGTTACTCCCAATGCTCTTAAACCTCAAATCAAGGAGAATATATTGAGAGAGGTATTATACCAATGATTAAGAGAAATTACGTTATGTATTTAGAAGACATCATTAGATGCATGGACAAGATCGAACAATATGTGGGGGAATTACAGTATGAGGATTTTACGATGAATACCTTAAGTATTTGATGCTGTTATTCGTAATTTAGAGGTCATTGGGGAAGCTTCAAAGAGTATTCCGGAAGAGGTAGTTGGCTCTTATCCGGAAATCTCTTGGAAGAGCATGATAGGATTGAGGAACATACTAATTCACGAATATTTCGGAGTTGATTCAGAGATCATGTGGGAAATAATCAAGAGTGATTTGCCTAGAACAAAGCCTTTGATAATCCAAATGTTAAATAAGCTCAAATAAGAAGCAAAATGGAGTTTGGTGGAATGGTTCAATCATTCATCGGACATTAAAGCTCTCTGGGCTTTGGTTGCTTCCAGTCAGCAGCATGCTGAACATAATCAGGAATCCCCCGCCTCATTGTGCATAGGCTAAGAACTTAAAATGATGAGTGATATTTGTAATAAATTGGCCCCCCTGATGCCGAAATGCGGCTGCAGGAGGGCCTCATCATTATGAAGGATAAATTTTTGAAAAAATTGGTGATTAGTGGAAGGAGACCATAGAAGTTTGGCGAAAAAGAAAGGTACGACCAAACATGGTCTTATTTAAAAGGAAATTAAGTTTGGGAAAGAGGTATGGGTGCTTCTTAATGCCGAACAAAAGAATTTAGCTCAGGCACTCCCCTATAGAAGGGGTTGCCGAATCGGATAAGCAGAGGATGATTTAAAGCTAAGGGCTTGAGGAAGTTAATTAATGCATTATATGATCCTAGTGCAGAAACCCTCTGGTTTTTTAGGCTAAAAGCAGGTATTCACCTCTGTTATATTGAATTATACAGTATCAAGAAGATATTCAGAGATATACTGATGTAATTTCCTTATATACTGTGATTTGGGGTGATTTTTGCTATGTTTAGGGAGAATATAACGCATCGGCAAGAGAATTTATTTAATAATTTGAGTGCAATGGACCCTCGCTTTAAAAAGAGACTGGAAAAGAGTTGGGCTGGGCTGTTTTATAAGCATGTGTTTTGTAAAATTGACGAGAAATTATTTGCGCCTCTTTATTCGAGTAATAATGGACGTCCAAATTTCCCGATCAACATTTATCAAGTAAAACTGAATAATCTGGGTCAGATTGAGCCACTGCGGCTCTCTGGAGCCGAAATATTCAAAAACTCTTCATCATTCGCTACACCAAATATTTAAAGGAGGAAACGAACCTGAAACCCATCGTCTTTATCGATACCGAAAAAGTAATTCGTGAAAAGTTCCATTCCTAAATCTGTGAAGACAGTAATCTGGCAAAGATAATAGTAGAGTATCCCATCGAACTGTCCTACTGCCTAGCGCTGATCAATACTGATACCCGGTATTCCATTACACCACCCTGGGTTTTGAAGAGCTATCCGGCAGTAGAACGGATCATGTTTTTATTAAAATCGACAAGAAGACCCCAACTTCAAAACTCCGCAGTGTTTAAGTGGCGGATGAATTGCGTACCCGTACATAATTTTGTCGAGGCTCTCTGATATAATCTAATCATATCAATCCCTAACTCGAAGGGAGGTGAATAGCCATGGTCAGATGGACAAGCAGGAGAAAACAGAAAATCAGGATGTCTTTATGCGAGGAGAGATTCAGATCATGGTAGCCACCTCTGCTTTTGGCATGGGGGTGGATAAGAAAGATGTTGGTTTGGTAATTCATTACGACATCTCCGATTCCCTGGAGAATTACATTCAGGAAGCAGGAAGAGCAGGACGGGACGAAACTATTTCGGTCGTCTGTTTTGTGCTGTTTAATGACGATGACCTGAGTAAACATTTTGTGATGTTGAATCAGACCAAGCTGAGTATCCAGGAAATCCAACAGATTTGGAAGGCTGTTAAAGATATCACCAAATCACGGGCAAAGGCATCCCAATCCACGTTAGAGATTGCCCGAAAGGCCGGTTGGGATGATAGTATCATGGACATTGGAACCAATGATGATCTTTGGGAAAATGCCAAACGGAAACTGGCAGAGCGGTTTGGCAGCAGCTTGAATTTAGAGAGTTGTCGTTAATCTTATCAAAGATTTTGAGGCGGCGAATCCGAAGTATAAATATAAATCTGACCTGGAGATCTTTATCCGCGAATCCGTGCTGGAAGATTTCATTGGCGAAAATATGGAAACGATCTTTGTGTCAACCATTCACAAGGCCAAAGGCCGTGAGTTTGACAATGTCTTTCTGATGCTGGACTTATTTGACCCTGGAACGAACGAGGCGAAACGCCAGCTTTATGTTGCCATGACTAGGGCAAAACACAATCTTACTCTTTACGATAACGGGAACTATTTGAATTCCATTAAAGCCGAGGATATGCAAGTGGTTGTTGATTCTCAAACGTATCTTCCACCCCAAGAATTGGTCATGCAATTATCCCATCGGGATGTTCAGTTGGATTTTTTCCTATACTGCCGGCATTTGATTAAAGATTTGAATAGCGGGGAGTGCCTTAGCCTACATTTGGCTGGTAACCTTATCGACAGTGTCAAAGGATTTTACGCCGAACATTTTTTTAAACAGCGAGGGAGCGGCGACGGTTATCCAGAATCCTATAAGAAGATAGCGTATGTAATCCGATGCCAGGGTTTCTCCCAGGACTATATTTTAGAGAACATCCGAAACGCGGTTAATACTAGCGCAATTTAATCAGCAAGCTTTATGATCCGCTGCCGGGGTTTAGTGTCGATGGCCGCTGGTTGGTGCCCTCCGACTTGAGAGCTTACACCGAAAGCACTTCCTTGGGACGGAAGAATATCAAAAAAGGAACACCGCGCGAGGTGGTCTAAAAATCATGGGTGAACCTAATTTTACGTTATCGGGGCTTTATGGCGAAGGTTATGTGCTCGAATCCCTTCACCAAGAAGCCTGCAAATAGAGCAAAAACCTAGTTTACGCTGGTTTTTGCTCTATTTCTACACACTTGTTATTTGACGCTTACGTCTTAAAAGCAGCCGGTTAAGCCTGGGTTGGGTCGAAAAGGTCGTTGGTCGTGGTATCTATAATAAGGGGCCCGGCATGATTTTCAAGGGTAATCCCAACAAGTATGTAACGGAAATTGTTGTCCCGATAAAGCAATAAAGCTCGTGGAATCAATATAAACTTAAACCACCTGCGGGTGGTTTAATTATTTCCTCTTGTAATACTATTCCACATGTTATACTATAAATGTGTAGTAGATACGATTTAAAGGAATTCAAAGGGGAGGATAAAATTAAAATGAAACATAGAAAAATAATTGTATTAATTTCTGTCGTAATAATTCTTATATTAGCTTCCGGGTTTTATATGGTAAACCGCACCAAAACTCAAATAAATGAACTTTTCCATTTGAACAAGGATCTTCAAGAAGAGGGTTACTACATGGCTGAATTTGAATTCAAAATGCTAGGAATTTCTTATTACCTGGATAAAGGACACTATTACACTTCATTAAAGCGAATTAACCAACTGCACAATCAATTAAAAACAAAAGAAGGATTAATCAAAATGCCTAAATTCCAGAATAAGGCAGAGGAACTACAATTCTATTTAAATCTCCAAAACCCTGATACCGGAGCATTTATGGATGTATCTTATCCTTATTGTACATACACCGGTCCAACAGGAAATGTATTGATGCATCTCGATACATTAGCCACAGAATTAGGCCAGCCGTTAAAGCTTAAATACCCATTGAAATACCTTGATGAAATTAATACTCCGGAAAAACTTAACGCATATTTAGATGAAGTGTCTACAGTAGGCTGGATGGCTTCAAAATTGCCCCAAACTACATTTCACAATACGAGGGATGTTTTAAGTTTATTTTATGAAGACAATACTGTTGAAAAACACAACTTATACAATGTTTCTCCTGAATTTAAGCAAGCTTTACTGCAATGGTTTTATGAAAATCAGGATCCCGAAACAGGGCTTTGGGGTCCCAAGTCAAAAAACGGTAAATTGATGAAAAAGGATGTAAGTAATACAATGTCTATTATGAAGGTATTCGTTGACGAAGAAGGCAAAAATATCTATGAAGCTTTTCCATTACGATATAAAGATCAGCTCTCCAAGACAATCCTCGAAGAGTTATTAAAACCAATACCTCAAGATGATGAACTTGTTGAATGGCATGAATGGAACTTGAAAACATCTAAATCCATAAAAGCTATTACAAGATATTTATGGAATGACATTTCACAAAGCAATAAAGAGAAGACAAAAGATTTTATCGAATACTATATGAGATTAAAGTTTGAAAAATTCTACCTTCCTCAAGAAGGGGCTTTCAGTTATTATCCGCACGGCGAACATGCAACGATAGATGGAACGAATGAGTATATATATTTTAAAACAATTGGAGTCCTATCAGGAGAAAAGCAAAAACAATTATGGGGGACACCTAAGGAAAATATCTTTGATTTGGGAACTAAAAAAATATCCGATATAAAAACAAGTGATTTTGATATAATTGCAAGCTCAAAATCTGTTAATTCTCTTCGTATATATAAAACAGCCCCTGACTATCAAGACTTAACATCAGGTATTTCGGCGGTTATATATCCCCAAAAAACATCGGTCTTGGATATTGTGGATTTAACCCCCAGAATAAAACGCTGGCTCAATGCATCTAATCAGACCATGGGTAATTGGAGTTCAAAAGAAAACATTATCAGGGAGCTGGAAGATATAAAAACTGAGAATGTTCCAGTATACGAAAATGACATACCAATCGCAAGTGTAAAAGAAATATTACAAAATAACGGTAAATTAGTAGTGATCGGATTTGATATCATGCAAGTGCCGAGATATCAAATTGTTTATGAACTTGAGAAAAGTTAACATATTAAATAGTTATTTTTTAGGAGGTAAGCAGCAGTGTCATTATCCTATGCTATACTTGGCTTGATTAATTATAAACCTATGACAGGTTACGACTTAAAAAAATTCTTTGATGATTCGATAAATTTTTTCTGGTCGGCGCAGACCAGCCAGATTTATCGCGAATTAAAAACATGGGAACAAAAAGGATGTATTGTTTCCTCAGTGCAAGCGAGTGAAAAAGGTCCGGACAAACGAATTTACAGTATTACGGAGCAAGGGATGGAAAGCCTGAAAAACTGGCTTTCCGATATGCCGGATGAAGTCGATGAGGATAATCGCAATGCCTTTTTACTGAGATTATTTTTATTATCTCAACTTGGAGTGGAAGAGCTTGTCTTTCAGCTTAAAAAAAGATTAAAAAAATACCGGAGAGACCTGCAAAACCTTAAAGATGTTGAAGGGAAGATGCAAGAATATGCGCATATGATCGGGAAACAAGAGGAAGTTCATTTTTGGAAAATAATTCTTAGCAGGGGATTTCATGATGTAGAATCGCATATCCATTGGGCTGAGGAAAGCCTGGAATACCTTGAAAATTTACCGAAGGATAAACCCAATCTAAATAATTAAGCCCCGCCATCCAAACAAACATGGTCCTCCCGGGACGTGACCCGGGAGGACTTATTTATTCTGCGGGATTGTATTCCAGGGCTGTGATAAAGCGTCATTGGCTTACCAATCAAGGTGAGCTTAGGAGCGGCATATTTTCGCGGCAAGATAACTGAAAAGGGGACAAGAGCTGAATTGCCGTCGGGGACCCCGGACTATTGGAGTCCTCTTGATCTATCAATCAAAGTTATTTAAAAATTCTCCGTATCCTTCTTTCACCAGATCTTCCTTGGGAATAAACCGCAAAGCAGCTGAATTGATACAATAACGCAACCCGTTTGGACCTGGCCCGTCAGGAAAAACGTGACCTAAATGATTGTCTGCTTCCCGGCTGCGAACTTCCGTGCGGATCATATGATGGCTTGGATCGGTTTTCTCCCTGATACTCGCTGCCAGAATTGGCTTGGTGAAACTTGGCCAGCCACAGCCACTGTCAAACTTATCCCGGGAACTAAACAGAGGCTCACCGGTAACGATATCTACATAAATTCCCTCAAGATGATGATTCCAGTATTCGTTTCTAAAAGGGGGCTCTGTTCCATTTTCCTGAGTCACATAATATTGCATTTCCGAAAGCTTTTCTTTCAGTTGAGAGGTATCCTTCGGCCAATGCTTTTGGAGAAAAGCCTCCCGGCCCGATCCCAAGCGGTATTGCTTATAATGAGAAGCATGTTTCTTATGGTAATTCTGATGGTATTCTTCGGCCGGATAAAAGGTCTTCGCCGGCAGAATTTGGGTCATTACCGGTTCCTCAAACCGGCCGCTCTCAGTCAAATCTTTTTTGGAGGCTTCGGCTTTTTGACGTTGGATTTCCGAATGATAAAAGATTGCTGTCTGATAAGACTGACCGCGATCATGAAACTGTCCGCCAGGATCTGTCGGGTCAATTTGCATCCAAAATATTTGCAGAAGCTGATCATAAGAAATGCGACCGGGATCGAAGGTAATCTCTACAGCTTCATAATGCCCTGTCGTCCCGGAACACACTTCCTCATAAGTGGGATTTTCCTTTGATCCACCGGTATAGCCTGATCTCACCTGAATAATTCCCTCTGTATCCTCAAAAGGAGATACCATACACCAAAAGCATCCTCCGGCAAAGGTTGCCAATTCAATAGGCCTATTTGTCTGCTGGTTCATCTACTACACCCCATTCCTAGTAAAAGCGATTTCAAAGTTTATTCTTTCCCATCTATATCTAATATAATGGGAAAAAGATCATTGAAGGATTATATTTCAATCACCGGGGACTCGAGAGCGGAAATTTGTTCAGATGAAATGGTATAATCAATTAAGGAAAATTAATATTGAAAATTTACCATGTAAAGGAATATCCGTTAGTGTTATAGAAATATTCGAATATGTATGAGATTTAATAATCAAAATGAGAAGATGTTTAATAATCTAGCTTTTAATTATGGCGAATTCGCCATAATTAAAAGTCAGGCCGTAACAGCTAAAAAATCAGTGATAAAGAATAGATGGTAAAGACAAATGACATCGGAGTTCAACTGAAAACTGGACGTATTTAATGTGAGGAGAAAACAATGGCTCAATCTAAGAATATGAAAGTTACTATTAACGCAAACGGAACGGAAATAGCCGTGCTTTCTAGTGAAAATGAAAATGACTATATTTCTCTTACAGATATTGCAAGATACAAAAGCGATGAACCCAACGCAGTAATTCAAAATTGGATGAGGAATAAAGATACCATTGAATTTTTGGGTTTATGGGAACAACTCAACAATCCCAATTTTAAACCTATCGAATTCGAGGGGTTTAGAAATGAAGCAGGAAAAAATGCTTTTGTACTTTCACCTCAAAAATGGATTGCCAATACAGATGCAATCGGCATCATCTCAAAATCTGGGCGATATGGAGGCACATTTGCGCATAAAGATATTGCCTTTGAGTTTGCATCTTGGGTATCAGCGGAATTCAAGCTATACATCATTAAAGACTATCAACGGTTAAAATCAGATGAAAACAGCAGGTTGTCTTTGAACTGGAATGTGAACCGTATGCTTTCCAAAATCAACTACAAAATACATACAGATGCCATTAAGGAAAAGTTGATTCCGGAAAACGTATCGAAAAGACATGAGGGGATTACGTATGCAACAGAAGCAGATGTGCTTAATGTTGCGTTGTTCGGTAAGACGGCAAAAGAATGGCGCACGGAAAATCCGGATTTAGACGGAAATATTAGAGATAATGCTACCTTGCAGCAGTTAATTGTAATGGCTAACTTAGAGAGTTTAAATGCTGAATTTATTAAACAGGGATTGTCGCAGAAGGAACGTTTACTTAAGCTCAACAAGATTGCTATTGAGCAATTACGCTCATTATCAGATCATCCAAGTGTAAAGAAATTAGGAAAACTGGATAAAAACTCTTGAAATAAAACGAGGTGAAATGGATGTCTGCAAACTTTGATTTCCTACAGGGACAATCTGAATACACTTTATTTTCCACCGCTTGCCTCGAAGCGGAGCGAGTCTTAGCCACCTCTCCCGCAATGGCAGCGGTAGGCAGCCGCAAGGCCTTCGAGCTTGCGGTAAAATGGGTGTATTCTGCCGATAACACCATCACTATGCCCTATAAGGACAATTTGCAGGCCTTAATTCACGAACCTTCTTTCACCTCAAAAGACCCGAAGATTGGCACCCATCAAGCCAAGTTGTATGCTGACTGTTTAGAGAAAATGACAGGCCGACGGCCGATGATGTTTACCACCAATGGCTTTGAAACTTATTTATGGGATGATCTAACCTCTCCTCAACGTAAGGTGAGCGGCGTTTTCTCCAAAGCGGATCTGGAAAAGCTGATGAACCGGCGCAGGGAACGTAAGGTCTTAGCTGAAATTGTTATTGACGATAAAATTACCGATCGGTACTACCAAAAAGAGGCCATCCGTGCGGTGAGTGAAAACATTGTGACAGGTCATATAAAAGGTTTGCTTGTTATGGCAACAGGCACGGGCAAAACACGAACGGCATCCAGTTTAACTGATGTTTTATCCCGTGGCGGCTATGTCACCAACACCTTGTTTTTAGCGGATAGAACTGCCTTGGTTAAACAGGCCAAGGACGATTTTAAGAACTATCTGCCGGATATGTCCCTGTGCAATCTCTTAAGCAATAAGGATGATAAAGCAGCCCGTATTGTATTTTCAACCTATCCGACGATGCTTAACGCCATTGACACCGCTAAGAGTAATGAGGGCAAGCGTTTGTTTACCCCCGCCCATTTTGATTTGATAGTCGTGGATGAAGCACACAGAAGTATCTTTAAAAAGTATCGGACAATATTCGAGTATTTTGATGGTCTGTTGGTTGGCTTGACAGCTACTCCCAAGACAGAGGTTGATCGCAATACCTACGACTTTTTTGAGATGGAAAAGGGCGTGCCGACCTACGCCTATGATTATGAAACCGCCGTGGAAAATGACCACGTTTTAGTTCCCTACTATAATATAGAAGTGAAAACAAAGTTCTTGGAGAAGGGCATTGTCTATGATGAACTTTCTGAAGAAGACAAGGATCGCTATGAAGAAGATTTTACCGATGAAGAGGGGGAGATGCCTGATTTCATTCCCTCCCCAGCCGTCAATGAATTTATCTTTAATCAAGCGACTGTGGACATGGTGTTGGAATATTTAATGACTAAGGGGATTAAGGTTGCAGGTGGGGACAGGTTAGGGAAGACCATTATCTTTGCCCAAAACAAAAAACACGCCCAATATATCATTGAGCGTTTTGATAAATTGTATCCGCAGTATCACGGCAGTTTTGCCAAGCGTGTAATCTGTGATGACAGCTATGCGCAAACGATTATTGATGACTTTAAGGTTGCTGAAAAAGAGCCCCATATTGCCGTTTCGGTTGATATGCTGGACACAGGCATTGATGTCCCGGAGCTTGTCAATTTGGTATTTTTTAAGCGGGTGCGCTCTAAAACTAAGTTTTGGCAGATGATTGGTCGTGGTACGAGACTTTGCAAAAATCTGTTCGGAGACGGACAGGATAAAACCCACTTTGTCATTTTTGACTATCTGGGAAACTTTGAGTTTTTCCGTCAACACAAAGAGGGTTTGCCGGGCAGCGAATCACAGAGCCTCTCTGAGGCAATATTCGCCAAACGGGCGCGCTTGATTCACCATCTGCAGCAGTCGGCATTTATCGATGAGCAGTATCAGGCAATCCGTTCTGGGCTTATTGAAACGGTAATCCATCAGATAACCGCCCTTAATATCGAGCTGGTGTCTGTGAAATTGCAGCTCCAATACATAGAAAAGTATAAAAATGTGGCTGCTTTTGTCTGCTTAACTGATTTGGATAAACATAATCTGATCGCTTACCTGGCACCGATTGTCTATACGGAAGACTCAGATGAGTATGCTAAACGATTTGATAATTTCATGTATGGCATAATGATTGCTCAGATTGAAGGAATGCCGCAGTTTAAAAAAAGCAAACAACAGCTCATAATCATCTGCACTAATCTTGCTAAGCGTGCTACGATTCCCCAGATTAAAGAAAAACTGGAGTTTATCAGTACTATCGGAACAGACGAGTTTTGGCAGAGCTCCGATATTTTGAACTTTGAGAAAGTGCGTGTGGAGCTGCGCAGTCTTATCAAGTTTATTATTGATGAGGGTGGAAGAAACCCGATATATACTAATCTTGCCGATAATGTTCTCGCGGTCAAAGAGGGTGAAGCTTTATATCAGGCCTATGACTTTGAGGATTATAAGTTAAAAGTCAATCGCTACATTGAGAAAAACCGTGATAATCTGGCGATTTATAAGCTTAGAAACAATATTCCGCTTAGTGCTTTCGACTACGAGAGCCTGGAACGTATTTTCACAGGGGAGCTTGGCACAGCAGAGGATTATAAGCGAGAATATCAGGATACGCCGTTTGGATTGCTCGTGCGTAAAATTGCTAAGCTGGATTATGAAGCCGCATCTGTGGCCTTCTCTGAATTTATCAATGACCAGTCACTCAGTCAGACGCAAATAGTTTTCGTGAAAAAGGTTATTGATTATATTGTGCAAAACGGTTATATCGAGAATGTAGCGGAACTGATGAAGCCGCCCTTCGATAAACCGCAGAGTTTTATCAAGCTGTTTGATGGGTTAAACAAAAGCAGATAGTTGATGTGGTTACACGGATTAAAGATAATGCGATTAAGATAGTGGGGTAAATGAAAAAGAACTCTTCAATTTCTCTGGAAACCAAAAAGCCAGAACGCCTAAAACATTCTGGCAGTCACCTATCAAACAACCGGTAATTTTTTATAACAAGAATTCGTATCGCCTTCGACCATATAGTATTCGCCGTATTTGTACTGTGTTGCCGCTTACAATAAAGAATACTACATAATTCTGCACTACCAGCAAACGATATTCTTTCGCACGAAGCACAGTATTCTTTGCCAGTGGACAGCGCATTGGCATTTGTTCAAGAGAAGCGATGCTATCGACAATTTCATCATAGATTTTAAGAGCAGCCTGCGGTGAAAGCTCATTTAGATAATCAGTAATATCCTTTAGATCTTGCTCAGCCGAGGGAAATATCTTTAGGTCATACTTTTCCATGAACACAAGCCCTCAATTTTTTAGCCACTTCAAAGAAGCCCTTTCCTTCTGCACCGTTTGCAATCTCAGCCTCAGCTTCAGCCAACTTGCTATAGAGTTCAATTAAAGTCTGCTGTCGCTCATAGGTTTCTATACTCATCACCACCATATCGCCTGTGCCGTTCTTAGTTATGAACACAGGCTCGCGTTCGTTATGGCAGAATTCAGAAATCTCGTTAGCATTATTGCGCAAATCAGAGATGGGACGAATTTTTGGCATATTCCTCGCTCCTTGCTCTCAATATTTATACATTTATTGTATCATAATTTTGAGCAGATATCAATTTTAGAATTACCATAAATTACCACACTGAGTTTAGTCATGTGCCGCTGAGTGACCGAAAAATCTATTTGAAGGAGCATTTCATCATGAAAATTCAACAAGTACGGACAATAGTGGCGGGGCATTCGGATGATACCCTACGACAACTAATCAGCGAGATGTACAAACGCCTTCCCAAGAAAATAATTGAAGAAAAACAAATTGACTTTCTGATTGAGAACCTGCCTGATAGTCTATCAGGAAAAACCCGCCTGACTAAGCAGAAGGAAATACTAGACATAGATGAGGTATGTTGGGAAACGGAAGAGTTCATTAAGAATGCCCGAGACCAAAATTATTTTGCTCCTAATCAGATCATTCATAAGAGAGAACGCCCGAAATGGCGCTTTGTCGTTAAACGCTTGTACAAGAGTCTGATAGAACTCAGTCAAAACCCCGAAGACTTGCCAGAAACGAGTCGTTTTCTAACAGAACTCTATAAAGTAATGTGTGAAGCCTGCAGGGTTTATTTGTTTAATACCCAAGATCCGTTCGCTTCCGTCGGGATAGATCAAGCGGAGTTTTACATGAATGTTATGGCTGTGATGGCCCAGACCGGTTCACCTGAGAAGTGGATTAAAGAGTCTTTACTTCTGACCTTGGAACCAACCGTAACACTGGATCATTCTCTTATGGTTGTCCTTATTGAGATGCTAAAAAGTGCCCCACTTAAAGAGATAGCAATTGGATTATGTGAACAAATGCGGAAGCTTAAGATTACGCCAGTAATGCATCGACAGGACCAAAAGTATTATTTAAGAGGACGTAACAATGCTCTGACAGAGTTAATATTTATGCTGAACATGGTACTGGGAGAAAAGGAAACAGCAATTGCAGATTATAAGAGCAACTATAAAGACATTGATAATGAAATAGGACTCTATGTACTTTTGAGGCAATTATTTAATTACAGAGAAAAAGAGTTATGGTTAAGGGAATATGAGTTGGGATTACAGCAAAACGTTCAACCAAGGAAGGCTCTTGGTGAAACCTATAAATATATAAAAGAAACCGGTAATTTTCCGCAGTACTGACAGAGGAAAGTCAGGGTATTAGCTGATATAATCGTGAATGAAATCTACGTGGGGGTACGACTTCGTGAAAGATGTGAAATCGCCTTATATAAGTCTTTCTGATAGCGTTCGTTATAGAAAGGAATATTTCGGCGGAATACTTTTCAATATTAGGACTGGAACTATGATGGATGTTGACCGGGAAGCATATTTGTTAATATTACTTATCCAAACTATGGGTATTGTAGATGTTAACGATCTCGATAAGCTTTGGTTTAACGTATATAACAAACACATTAACCGTAGAGCGGTTATTAAGATAATAGAAAAGCTGCTGGCATATAGAATATTGGTAGTTATGCCGAACGGCCAACTTAATAAAGATTACGATGTGCTTTCAAACCATCGGGATCAGACCAGAATTGATGGACCTGATCCCCAGTTAATTAGCGCACCGGAAACTGTACATTGGGCAGTTACTTATAAGTGTGAATTGGAATGTCCGGATTGCTATGTGCGACGACATCGAGATAATTTTACGACTGAACTTGATACTAAAGAAGCCTTGACGATCATTGACAAGATTGCTGATGCCGGGGTTTTCCAATTAGCTATCGGTGGTGGGGAGCCCTTGTTGAGGGAAGATATTATAAGCATTGTTGCGAGAGCTTATGAAAGGAAACTGGTAGTTCATGTTACGACAGGCAGGTATCAGCATAAACCTGATGCTCTAAGAGAACTAGCAAAATATATTAAGAGCTTGCAGATCGGAATTAAGCAGGAGGAATTGCTTGGGCAGCCGAAAAACGAAAAGGAAAAGCTGAGCCAACTCATTGCGATGACAAGTGAGCTAGGACTTGATATTGGAGCTAATTTGATGTTATCCAACTCTACGCTTTGCGCATTTGAGCACATCATTGATTTGCTGGCAGCTGTAGGGTTTAAGAGGTTAACCCTGCTACGATATAAACCACCTGGAGACATTCAGCGTTGGCTTAAGGAAAAACCTGATGAGTACACTCTTTTGGAATTTGAACGAAAGTTTTTTAAAACCGTGGATACCTATCCGGATATCCAATTCAGGGTGGACTGCGGGTTGGCTTTTCTGGAAAGAAAACTGTCGCCTCAAATAGCGGAGGCTCATGGAATCAGGGGTTGTACTGCTGCGAATAGGATCTTGTCAATAGCGCCGAACGGCTCAATCTTTGCCTGTTCCCAGTTAGTTGGACAAGGCTTATCGGCAGGTAATTTGTTGGGGGATGATTTAAAAAACATCTGGATGAACAGTGAGGTTTTAAGAAGGTATCGGAGTTTTCGTACCAAAAAGTCTTTCAAAAAAAGCTATTGTGGTCAATGTGCGGCAAAAACCCATTGCGGAGGGTGCAGGGTATTTGCCGATGATGCCTTGGGTGCCGATCCAGGTTGTCCTGAGCCTGTCCTATCACCCGCGAACCTGAAAAAATATGGTAAGGAAGATCTTTGTGACACAATTCTAGATATTCAGGAAAGCATCGGCTTTACAAATGCTGGCTTTCCTTATGCATCCTTTGAGCAAATCCAGGGCTGGTTAGCGGAAGAATTTTATCCTAAATGGTTGCTTAGAAAAGAAATATAAGGGGACAACAGTTATGAAAATTATCAGTGTCAAAAAGGGTTTCACCTCAGACCACAGTTCTACTTCCTATGAATTTCTGGCAGTGGATAAAGTCCTGAACAAGAAGGAGCGGCAAGCGGTTGCATCATTATCCAGTCGGGCCAATCCGACTGCCAGAGAAGTTAGCTTTATTTATCATGCAGACGGCTATGATATTCCAGGCGGCTGGGAAACGCTAATGGAAAAGTATTATGATGTTATGTACAGCGAGTCTTATGATTGGTGGACGCTCGCTATCGCCTTCAATTCTTCAAAGGGGCAGGTAGCTGAGTTAAAGAAGTATGAATTTGACGGTGAGGACGATTGTGGTATCAATGTTCAGGAACAGGGTGGTCGGACAATTGTTACGATCAATTGCCGCTTAGATTCGTACTATATTGATGAACCGTATGACGCCTTTGACGATGATGATGACTTTGATAATGAAAATTGTGAAGAAGATGAGGAGGAAACAGGAAGTTCATTCGTTGCTGAAAACGAACTGCTTAACCTGTTAGTCAAAATAAGGGAACAATTAATACAGGGTGATTATCGGTCTTTATATTCAGTATGGGAAAAATACGGTTACTTAACTGATGAAGACGAAGAAGACGAAGAAGAAAGTATTATCCCACCCAAGCCACCTGAAAAATCTCAAGGAAAAAGTATCATAGAGCAATTCTCAAATATGCTTGAATGATCAATGAGACGCCCAAGGCGTTCTTGGGGTTTTAAGTTTGAAACCGCCGTGGAAAATGACCACGTTTTAGTGCCCTACTATAATATAGAAGCAAAAACAAAGTTTTTGGAGAAGGGCATTGTCTATGATGAACTTTCTGAAGAAGACAAGGCTCGCTATGAAGAAGATTTCACCGATGAAGATGGTGAGATGCCTGATTTTATTCCCTCTCCAGCCGTCAATGAATTTATCTTTAATCAAAATGAACCGAGTTCAGTTCATTGCTGGGGGCTCTTAGTTATTAATCGTTCTGCAGGTCGTTTTTAGCCGAAGCAGGCTCTTTAGTATTTTATTGGCAACTTTAGATAATCTTTTTCATGCTATTCAGCACTACGACACTCTCCAACCGCGTTCTTCTAAACGTTTATAAATAGAATACCAACCTTCTTGAGAAGTCAGCTCTTCAGGTGTACCGCTTTCCATTATGCTACCAGATTCCATGATATGAACCACTTCGGCGTCAATGATACCTGATAAACGGTGGCTAATCGTAATGATGGTTCTTTTCCCACTAACGTTACGAATGGCATCTAAAACTTGTCGTTCCGTAATGGCATCAAGTCCAGAGGTTAATTCATCCAATAGTAGAAGTGGAGGATCGGTCACAATGGCTCTTGCCAAAGACAAAAGTTGAGTTTGACCAAAAGATAACTGAGAAGCACCTTCTCCTATTAGGGTTTCAAGTCCTTCGGGCAGTTTCTCAATAGTTGATCCAAGTCCTACTGTTTCAATAGCACGAATCACTTGTTCCCGAGTAATACTGTCATCTCTTAGAGTTATGTTGTGGTAAATAGTCCCATTAAAGAGTTGTACCGTCTGGGGCACAATTCCGATAAAACGTCGCCTTGTATGGGCAGGCATTTGAAATGGATCATGTCCCCCAATGGTAATGGTACCTTTTTTTGTCGGATATAATCCTGCAATAAGAGTCATCAAAGTGGTCTTGCCAGAGCCTGTGCGGCCTGCAATTGCAACTTTAGAACCAGCTGAAACAAACATATTTGCGCCACAAATCACTTCCTTACCATTAGGATAGGAAAAATGAACGTCTTTGACGACAATCGAAGAGTCAGTAGCCCCCGTCACTACGACATCAAAAATATTGTTTACATCATTAGATTGGGTTCCCAATTCCAAAGGTTCATGAAAAAATTGTTTAATACGATCCAGACCGGCCACTGCCTGCTGAATGGTTTGAATTTCAGAGGCTACAGCTTCGATGGGATCAAATAGTCGAATAAAGAGATCAGCAGCTGCTGCTAAAGTACCCAATGACAACCCCAAAGCAAAACTAGTCATGTTGTTTTTGGCGCCTACAATGATAGCTAAGGCAATGACAGATGCTCTAACCATTTGCATAATGCATGGGAACCAAGCATCATAGATGCTGTTGGCATTCATTGCCAGCCGATGTTTTTCAAGGGATGGTTCAAAGCGCTCTGCAAAAAAATTCTCTTTTCCAAAAATCTTAATTAATTTCATACCGGAATAAATTTCCTGTATACCAGTATTGATGTCTGAAACCCTCTTGCGTACTTCTTTTTGTCGGGTATATATACGTTTTCTAAAAAAGTTTGACAAAATAAAAATCACTGGAAGTGAACCAATTGCAATCAGGCCTAATGGTTTTGATAATATGAAGAGTGCTCCAAGTAAGCTGATAATCTTTAATAAATCAGCCAACGCACTCACAAGTCCTGCTGAAAAAAGAGTATTAACTGCATCAAGATCCGAGGTGAAACGTGAGATGGTTTCTCCTACGGGCACACCCAGATAGTATTTCATGGGTAGATTTTGAAGTCTATCAAGCATTTGCTTTCGTATGTTCAGTAACACATACTGGCCGTATACCGTAGCACTGATTTCTCTGATGAAATCGACTACGCCTCCAAGAAGCACTGCTCCGAGATATAAGAATGCCAATTTCCATAAACTCTCACTACCAGAAACAAGAGAACCGTCAACAATACGTCGCAACATTAGCGATGGCCATATATTTACTACGGCTCCCAAAATGACAGCGAGTATTAATAGAACGGCATAGAGACCTTTTGTCTTTGAAACGGTGATTACAGCCTCCCTAAGGAATTTGTAGTCCCTCAGTGAATCCCTGGATGATTTGCTTCTCTTAAGCAGTCTGTTCATTGTGATTCACCCCCATAAAGACTTGTGCTTTGTAAATTTCATCATAAACACCTTGTTGCTTAATCAAATCAGCATGAGTTCCTTGTTCTATAATTTTTCCGTGTTCAAGAACTAGAACCTGATTGATATGCTCGAAGGCCGTGAGTCTGTGGGTAAACAGAAAAACGATTTGATCTTTATAATCAGATTTCAAGTGGTCAATAATTACTTTTTCAGTTGCAATATCTACAGCTGAAAAAGGATCGTCCAAGAGAATGATATCCGCTTTAGCGCAAATGGCTCGTGCCATAGATATCCTTTGGCGCTGACCACCTGATACCTTTGCGCCCTTCTCACCAACCTGAGTGTCAAGACCTTGTTCAAAACGTCCTAAATCTTCGTATAATGCTGTCGATTTTAGACTTTTATCTAGCAAATGTGCTGTAGTGCGATTCGCTTCATCATCAATCAGACTAGAATTTTCATCAATGGTTTTGAGTAAAATATTTTCACGAATGGACATGGAGAATAAGAACTGTTCATGCCCAGCGTATGAAATACGTTTCCGCATTGTTGTCAAAGGCAAATCTCTGAGTTCATCATTGTTAAGGGTGATACTGCCATGATAAGGATACAGACCCGTCAGAGCATTGACCAAAGCTGTTTTGCCAGAACCTACAGCACCCGTTACACCAATGATCTGTCCCCGATGACCCTCAAAGCATAGATTATGGAGAACTGGTTGTTCATTAAATCCAAAAGTTAACTGTTCTACTTTAATCGTATAGATGGGTTCAAGAGACTCTTCGTTAGTCGTTAAAGTTGAGTCAACAGAAATAACCATTTTTTCTTTAACACGCTGCCATGCGGCGCGAGCCCCGTGCCATCGATTGAATACCTTTGCAGCAACCCGTGTCCTGCCCGAAAAAGCGACAAACATGACCATATAAGCATTGAAGGTTCCAACAGTCCAGTCACCAACCATGACTTTCTCACCGCCAAGACCAATGACAACAACGATACCTAACCCTGCGAGTAAAGCATAAATAGGCAGTAAAGACTGTTGCAACAACATTTGTTTAATATTGAAACGAACCTGCGTGTTGTAAGCATCCATAATTTCCTTTGCTTCTGAAGCCTCCCGACCAAACAAACGTAAAACGGAAATAGAACCTAGATATCTTTGCAATCCAGTATTGGCCGTCGATGCAGACTTTCTGGCATCTAATGCGTAATTATATAGAATATGACGCATGTTATGAGCTACAAGTAAAGTCACTGGCACCAAGAGGGTTGCTATCAGTGTGATTTTCCAATCCATTACCGTAAGTACGACAAAGTAAGACATCATGAGAAGCCAAGTGTCCCATCCTTCGTTAATTGTCGACATAACTGTATCGACCACTAGTGTAATATCACCGACTGTCCTAGACATTAAATCCCCAACGGTTTCTTTTTCCAATTCTGGCAATGTTCTGTGAAGTGTTCTTTCGAGGAACGTTTGACGCAGGTCACAGGCAACACGGTTGAACTGATCACGCATATACCACCGCTTAATGAATCTTGAAAACTGGAAGAATGCAGTCACACCGACAAAGAAAAACGCCGACAAAAATACTTGCTGACCGGTACCACCGCCTGCCGCATCTATGAGGCGACCCAGTAAAATTGGTCCAAGTACAATTGCTGTGTTGTATATGATACCGGTTAAAGAGGAAACTATAAACTGAAACTTATATTTAAGTAGATATTGAAAAAGTGTTTCTTTTGTTTTTGGTGGTCCGAATAGCTTCATAATACATTCCCACCCTATTTCATCTCTTTAAAAAGTTCAAATGCTTTGTTACGAGCTTCTATTAAAACGACCCTACCCTGTTCAGTAATCGAGTAATATTTACGAATTTTTCCGTCTACATTGCGTTCTTCAACTAATAGCAATTCATCTTTTTCCATGCTGTGGAGTATGGGGTATAGTGTTCCAGCACTCAAATTATAGCCATGATGCTTAAGTTCATCAATCATCCAAAGACCATAAATGGGTTCTTTAGAGGCATGATGAAGAATATGAATGCTTATGAATCCAAGAAAAAACTTTCTTAATACTTTAGCTGACATATTAGTTTCCACCTTTCGAATTACGATATCGGATTTGGATAAAGATATCACATTAATAATTTGAAGTCAAGTTGTTGAAGCCCCATGGATTTCGCAAGCATTGACATCTCCATTAAGCAATGTCTATGATTAAAGAAAACCTAGTACCCTTAAGTATCGGTGTCTCTGCCACACAAAATATTCATGCTATAATGGAAGTATAGTATGTCACTAAAGACTTAGGAGGATTATCGATGGATAATAATGATATCTTAATTAGATTAAGATATGCACTAAATTTAAGGGATAAAGAAATGGTAGAGATATTTAAACTGGGTGGCACTGAACTGACAGAAGAAATAGTAAGAAAGTTGCTCATAAAATCAAAAGAGACTTACCGTTACAATGACGAAGTTGACGATCATGACGAAATAGAGGATAAGGAAGAGAATATAAAATGCAAGAACAGTACGCTAGAGTCATTTTTAGATGGGTTTATCATCTTTAAAAGAGGGAAGCAAGATTCAAAACCAGGGCAACCTGAAAGACCAGTACTAAAGAATAGTGAAAATCCTAATAATACCTTGCTTAAGAAATTGAAAATAGCTCTATCACTCACAAGTGAAGATATGATAGATATATTAAAAGAAACAGGAGTCATTGTAACAAAAGGCGAATTAAGCGCTCTGTTACGAAAGGAAGGACATAAGAATTATAAAGAGTGTGGGGATAAATACGCTAGAAATTTCTTAAAAGGATTAGCTAAAAAATACAGGGGATAGATTGCCCTCAGAAGGGTCTAAACTGATGTCAGGTCATTCGTATAGCGTAAAAGTTACAGCACTAATTCGTCCATACATTTACGAAGAAACTGCAACAGCGGATAATACGAAATCAACCATAATTACCTTCACTGTGAAATAAGTGTGGTCAGGTTTCTAGCTCGTAAAAACCAGTTTTTATTGGATAAGAATGAGAGGAGCTACTTTAAAAAGGTTGAATGTGATGATCAGTATGGAAGATAAGAAATCAAGCTTGGAAATAATATCCCCCAATCTCCCGAAGGAGTTAGATATACTTTCAATTTTCAATAAGTGTATTCTATCAGAGGATTCATTTACTATGGGGATTATTAGCAATGGCTTGTGCGAGAATCAAAATGCAGACCATGTATCCTTCAATAAAGTTCTTTTTAAGAACGTAACGTTTGACAATGTGTCGTTTAAATACCTTGATTTAGTCGATGTCAAGTTTGAGAATTGTGATTTATCAAATATGGATTTAAGCGAGTCTGTCATCCATAAAGTAGAGATGGTCAACTGCAAAATGGTCGGAATGAATATGAGTGAGTCTGCACTGCGGAATGTACTTTTTGATAACTGTAATGGAAGTTATGCTTCATTCCGTTTTTTGGATTGTAAACAGGTTAATTTTAATAATAGCTCACTTTGCAGCGCTGACTTCTACAAAGCTAAATTTTCAAAAGTCGGGTTTAACAATTCTAATTTACAACAAACTGGAATGTCAGGAGCAAAGCTTAAAGGAATTGATTTAAGCAGTTGTAAAGTAGATGGCTTAGGGGTGACCGTCGATGACCTAGATGGATGTATTGTCTCCCCTGAACAAGTAATATCATTTTCGAAACTTTTAGGACTTATAATTAAGAGCTAACTCTCGGAAGAAAAGATCTTATTCTCCATTACTAGGCTGGCTTGGACACTGTTGTCGTCAAAAACTCAACAATCCAGGTCAAGAATTATTTCTCCTTTTGATTTATGCTGTTGTTTCTGTGAAGTAACCTTGAAAATTTGAGCATTTTATATGCAACCAATAACTATTCCGTCCATTGGATATATAAGAAACTTAGACTCGGCAAGTCATTGTGGGGTCTAAGTTTTCTTTGTCGAGAATGCTTCACTCATGATAGAACGAGATGGAAAGCAGGAACTATAGGGAAAAATGTCGAATGTTTACAGGGATAAGTGGTTGCGTTAATATAGTTTTGATATGGAACCTGCATTCCCGGGATCATGTAACGATGAAACCTTAAAAAAGCCAGTAAACATCAGGGTTTGAGCCATAATTTGCTTCATTTATTCCTCGTTACATGTTATAATAGTGTAACGAGGAATAGAGGTGA
>Ga0074193_1000719_pt1 | contig 50229 bp, 45 predicted proteins | sample EPASupsiteHSE605_FD_64523 | JGI IMG/M metagenome (GOLD analysis project Ga0074193, IMG submission 64523) | Bioremediated contaminated groundwater from EPA Superfund site, New Mexico - Sample HSE6-05 | ecosystem: Environmental > Aquatic > Deep subsurface > Groundwater > Contaminated ...
TCTTGTTTCTGTTAAAAAACTCTTTTAACTTGCTATTTTTCTTTCTTGCTGCTGCCTGAGCTATCTGTGTTAGAATCCACCTTGCTACTTTCGATCCTCTCTTTGTGATTCTACCTTTGTAGTATTTATCAGCAGATTGATACACATTTGGAACTATTCCAAGCCATGAAGCAAGCTTATCTCCTGAAGAAAAATCCCTGAAATTTCCTATTTCAGCAATTAGAGTTGCCGAACCAATTTCTCCGATGCCTGGAACTGACAGTAGAATTTCCATTTCCCTTTTATTCTTTTGATAAGCGTAATTAAAAATTTCTCTTTCCAGAACTGCAATTTCATCATCTAAATGTTTTATAAGGTTCAAACATATCTGAAGTCTGATTGCAGCACTCTGGGAGATTTCCCTGTCCAGAATTTCCCTTATCTGAACACTCTTTTTCCGAACATTTGGAGAAAGTGATCCTATAATCTGATCAACATTTTTACCCGAAAAGATTCCTGATAGAATTGCTATACCATTTTTACCAAAAATATCTGCCAGCACATCATGTAGATTAAACATTTCAGATGTAAGAATAGCATGAGCTTCATTTTTTATATCCGTTCTTTTTCTAACAAGTGCTAAACGAAGTCGAATGTATGAACGAAACTCCCTCTGATCTTTTGGGAAAACTCTTGATGGTTGAATCATATTATTCAGTGCAAGTTGTGCAATAACTTCGGAGTCAATTTTATCTGTTTTTTTGTGTGTAAATGCCTTCATATCTCGAGCATTTCCAATGATAACAGGTAGATGCTTTATCAATGAGTCATAAATAGGTACCCAAAAATCACTGGTTGACTCACATGCAACAACATCACATTTCTCTGATACAACCCAGTTTTTAAGAGCTAAAATTCCATCTTCATCTCTATCAAAACGTTGTTGTTGTTTTTCACTGGATTTACTGAGAATTGTAGCAATGAAAAAACGTTTATGAATATCCAAACCGCAAGATTTGTTTATAATTCCTATCAATTAAAATCACCCAATTTTTTGGGCAGTGGAATTACCTCAAAGGCAATTTTGCATCCGTGATCAAAGTCACATTTAAGCCTTCGATGGCAATTCACTGATTAGTTTTGGAAAGGTTTTTAAAACCAAATCTAGTACAACCTTCCTGCCCAAGGTAATGACGAAATCAAAAGTCAAAAAAGGTAAGGTAAAGATACTTTCATTTGTTTGTGCCTGTTATTCGAAGAATTTCATATTTGTTTTGGAACTAAGTCAGGATTGCGGAAAGCTGCTATGCGAAAACAAAAACGGCTCTACTTGATCTCGGTGCCTGAAAAATCTCCTTGAATAATTCTTTTTCCTGTGTATCTCAAGCCGCTTTTATTCTTTTATCGACATCTTCAATAGATCCAGCGGCTTCTATGTTTATTCCTTTTTTTCTCTAACCTCTACTATCTTCAGTTCTTCTAACAAGCCGTAGTTATAAACTTCAATCTTCTCGTCACGCGTCCTGCATCCCTTATAGTTTTATCTTCCGATTGATACACTTTAATACTCATACGTGAATTTAAACGTAAACTACAACTGAGTGGGGAAAGGCTCTGGGGGATTATAATTGGTAAAACATTTTGTCATAATTGCCGGAGAGGAAGCAGGCCCTAAATCAAATAAAATGGGCGGGATCTGGAATGTTATTCATGAAGAAGCACAAACTCTGGCTGCTCTATTTGGTTCGGGGCAATTGGATACAAAAGAAGATAAAGAGATACTCGTTGCAGGTCCTTATTATGCTCACAGGGGCGCAGATTGGAATCGGGGGTTAAACCGGATTACGGATATGGAGGAATTTAAATCCCTCAACCCTGGTGAGGAACTTCGAAAAAGCCTTGAATCCTTTGAAAACTCAGGTATCAAAGTTTTTACAGGAAGCAAGTTTATAGGGAGCACGAAAATAGGTTATTTGCAGTTTCAAACCTCTGATTTTGGAAAAATACTTTCCATTTATCAGGGAAAGGAGATGAACCTTGAGAGCAGGGTCAAAGCTGAAGCATATGAACACTTTGGGCTTGACTCCCTGAGATATGAAAATATGCCAAATGGGCCTGAATATACCCATTACCTCTGCCTCTCCTATGCAATTTCCGAACTTGTCCGACTCCTTATAAGCACAAACTCGGAAAATTTTAGAACATCCGACCTAACTTCAACTCAGGATTTTATTCCCTGTCCAGGCGTCTCTTTGCACTGCCATGAATTTGGGATGTTTTATGCTCCAGCCAGGCTTAAGAAACTTGGAATTCCGGTAAATACTGTCGCAACCCTGCATGCAACTCTGCCTGGAAGAACTGCAGGATACGACACTATCCGGAAAAGAAGAAATAATGATAGTACATGGCCTCCAGGCGTGCCTGAAAACCTGGCTGCCCTTGAAGCTCTGGCTTCATACGCAGATACGGTTACTGCAGTAGGAGAATCTACCCGACAGGAAGCCAGGCTCTTTTACGGGATTAACGGGATTGTAATCCGAAACGGGATAACCATAGAACCCGATAAAATAAACTGGGACCTTAAAGAAAGGTCTCTTGAAAAAGTCAGAAAATTCCTTTCCGAAAACCTGTATAAGTACCACGGAGGGGAAAGAATAGAACCTGAAAAGATAATTCCGATTTTCACAATCTCTCGTCTGGAGGTGGAAAATAAAGGATATCCGGATCTTCTTGATTCCCTTGTCGCGCTTGAGCACATAATAAAAAACAACATTCTCGAAGGGCATATGCAGGAGGAAATCAGGGTAATCTGTTTCCTTATTACGGCGGAAGGACCAAAAACAAACCTTCCATCAGGATTTCCTGTTAACCTGCCAAAAGAAGTGCTTGTAGGAAATGAACTGAGAATCCAGCAGATGATTGAGGAAAAAGGGCTTGATTTTCCAAAAATGGTACGCGGAAAACGCTCTGTTGCAGCACTTTTATACCCTCAGATTCTTTCAAGCTCGGACGGAGGGTTGGGCATGGAAGTTGGAGAATTTATGGCAGGCTGCTGTGCAGGAATTTTTCCCTCTCGTTATGACCCCTTCCTGCTCACAGGGCTTGAAGCCGGAAAAGAAGGAACCCCAAGTGTGGTCAGCCGTGTATGCGGCTTCAGTGACGCCATAAAGACAATTGAATCCCTTAAAGAAGCGCTTGGAGGAGTTATAGTAGTAGACAATATCGATCTCTCTTATTACGAAACAGTTCTTGACTACGCCCTGGCAGTCAGTTATTTTACACGGAATTTCATAGAAGATAGGGTAAAGTACAAACTCCTCTGCAGGGAAGCCTTCCTCCTTGCAAAAGATATGGACTGGAAAGCTCCTACAGAACAGTATTACGAACTGATAAGCGGAACTCGATTCTGTAAACAGGAAAATAATACTGATAAATGATAAAAGAAGTTAAAATGTCAAAAGAAATTAAAACGTCAAAAGAAATTAAAACGTCAAAAGAAATTAAAATGTCAAAAGAAATTAAAATGTCAAAAGAAATTAAATGTCAGAAAAAACGAAAAGAAATATAATGAGGTTTTTCTGAAATGTCAAAAATCAGAAAGCATTACTTTCTTTCCGAGTACTGTATAATTGCCGAAGAAAGAGCTAAAAGGCCTTTGGATTTTGCAGTTGCGGCCGACGATAGAGGGAAAAACGACTCTCAAAACTGCCTTTTTTGCGGAGGAGCCGAGGAAAATACTCCTCTTGCCACTGCTGTTTACAAAAACGGAAAAATATATTCCGACACCCCTGAAAAAAGGGTGCGCAACTGGGATTTCCGCTGTTTTCCCAATCTTTATCCTGCCCTTTCACCTGTGCTCGGGTCCCAAGAGCAGAGGGAAAACGGGTTGCAGGCTGAATCCGGGTATGGTTTTCATGAAGTTATCGTAGAGTCACCTTTACATGGGAGAAGGCTTGAGGACTTTTCCAATCCTGAAATTTCAGCACTCATGCAGGTCTATAGAGACCGCACATGCAGTTATGCGACCCGTGAAAATATACGCTACGTTTCCCTGTTTAAAAATTCCGGGAAAAAAGCAGGGGCTTCGATTAACCACCTTCACAGTCAACTTCTTGCCATGCCGTTTTGTCCTCCTCCTCTATCAAGGGAATTGAAGGTTATCAGGAAAATAGAAAAATGCCCTTACTGTACCATATTTGACCTGGAAGAAGCGTCTCCCCGTTTAATATCTAAGAACAGCGAATGGATAGCCTTTGCTCCTTATTATTCAACGGGGCCTTTTGAAGTATGGTTCCTACCCAGAAAGCATGTCGGCTTTCTTGGCGATTGCAGTGACAAACTTCTTTTTGCTCTGGGGGATATCCTGAAAACCATTCTCAAAAGTTATGGACGAGTTCTTGGAAACCCACCCTTTAATTATATGTTTTACCAGCTTTCCGAATCTCCTGAATATCATCTGAACCTTCGTTTGCTCCCCAGGATCTCTATTAATGCAGGTTTTGAACTCAATACAGGAAGCTATATCAATACGGTTTCTCCGGAAAGGGCAGCCTCTTATTTGAGGGAAGACCTTACACACGGAGAATGAAGCTTGTAAAATAAACTGAAATAGAGAAGTCGAGGAACTATTTTAATTTCTATCCAATGTACTGCAAAAATTTACAGATATGTTTATCTACCATTAAAAAGGAATAAAGTTAGTAAAGTATAAAAACCAGATTCTAACGCAAAATTATTTTCATGTCAGTAACTCAAAGTCATACTCCTTTTGTTTTGTACTATCAGTTGAAGGCTTAGGAGTATAGAATTATAGAGAGATTATGACGAGCTGGATCCAATAAACTTGAGATAAGCATAATTGAATAACATAATTGAATAACATAACTGAATAACATAATTGAATAACATAATTGAATAACATAACTGAATAACATAACTGAATAACATAACTGAATAACATAACTGAATAACATAACTGAATAACATAACTGAATAACATAACTGAATAACATAACTGAATAATATATTTTTAGTAAAACGGACTAATTCAATTAATTTTATAAAAGGCCAATTGATTATTATAAAATGATACTATATATTAATAGTACATATTAATAATACATATTATTAATGTGTACTATTAATATGATAAATCAGCAGTATAACTGAACTCAGCAAATAAAAAAATGTAGTTATTAAATAGGCAAGGGGAAGCCTGCGTTCTTCTTTACTCCTTAACTCCCATTTTAATAAAAAGGGATAAGTGAGCTTATGAAAAAGATTCGAATAGGAATGTTTACTTGGGAAAGTTTGTACTCGATACGTGTAGGAGGGATTTCACCCCATGTATCCGAACTCTCTGATGCTCTTGCGGCAGAGGGGCATGAGGTTCATCTGTTTACACGAGACAATGAAAACAAAGATGAGGTAATAAATGGGGTTTATTACCACAAAATTGCCTGTGATCAAAGCGGAGGAATCGTAGAGCAGATGAATCGTATGTGCGATGGTATGTACTGCCGGTTCCTTGAGGTGAGAGAAAGTGAAGGAGAATTTGATGTTTTACACGGTCATGATTGGCATCCAATAAATGTGCTTTGCAGGATAAAAGCCCAGTTTAGACTACCTTTTGTGCTGACCTTCCACAGTACGGAATGGGGGCGTAATGGAAATCGTCATGGAGACTGGTGGGAGGCAAAGGAAATCTCACATAGGGAGTGGCTCGGAGGTTATGAATCTTCGGAGGTTATCACAACCTCGACTGTATTGAAGGAAGAAGTCAAGTATATCTATAAAATTCCCGATTACAAGCTATGGGAAATTCCTAACGGCATAACCGTGGGGAAAATAAAAAGGAAAATCGACCCTGGAGATGTGAAAAGGCATTATGGCATTCATCCCTGTTTACCAGTGGTGCTTTTCACGGGAAGGATGTCATATCAAAAAGGGCCTGACCTGCTGGTGGAAGCTGCTGCTAAAGTCCTGAAGAAAAGGGATGCCCAGTTTGTGCTAATAGGCGAGGGAGATATGCGCTCTCAGTGTGAAAATCAGGCTCATAGGCTTGGCATTGGAAATTCCTGCAGTTTCCTCGGATACGCTCCTGATAATACTGTAATAGACTGGTTCAATGCCTGTGACCTTGTTTGTGTGCCCAGCCGGAACGAGCCTTTTGGAATTGTAGTGCTTGAAGCCTGGGATGCAAGAAAACCTGTAGTTGCAAGTGACGCAGTTGCCCTCGTAGAAAATTTCAGGACAGGCGTTATTGCTCATAAAGAACCTTCTTCTATTGCCTGGGGCCTTAATTACGTCCTTGAAGGGCTTGGTCGCAACCGAATGGGAGAGAAAGGTTACGACCTTCTTAAAAAGAGGTATAACTGGAAAACCATAGCTGAAAAAACTCTCGAAGTATACAAAAAAACAGTCGAAAAGCAGGGCATTCTGGCTGGAAATGTCAGTTAAAGCTCAGAAATTCGAGACAGAAGTATTCTTTAATTTTTAATTTCTTAACCATTTTTTCATTAACATTTTACTTTTTAATTGATTTTCGAGTTAATGTTTGGTTTTATTGGAGTATTCAGTATTTTAAGTATATTTATTCCAAGATTTACTTCTTACTTCAGAATCTATTTCTTTTTACTTCAATATTTACTTCTTACTTCAAGGTTTACTTCTTTTGCTTCAAGGTTTACTTCTCATAAATTTTCAAAGGAATTCCGTATTCCTAAAATTGGAAACGGAATCCTTTGTAAGACAGTTTAGACTACATCCTCTTCATCTTCTTCATCAAACTCCTTGTAGCTATCACTTCCCACCATTGCAGCTGAGATGGAATCTATTCCATCAAGCCATTCTGCAACAATGCCGTAGGGAAGATCGACCATAACCTCTTCAGGCAGGCTTTTTCCTTTCAGTACGAGAGCACCGCATTGTGCAGTATAGTCAAGAGCAAGCTCAAGGTTGTCCGAGGATTCTGCCTCAATGGCTGATTTTACAAGCTCTGCAATATCGGCTCCTTCGTCATAGTCACCCATAACATAGCACTCGAAGGCGATAAAAGCTCCCATAAGAGAGGTCTGGACAGAGTCGATCATAAGGTTGATATCTTCAGAAATTGGCTCGACCTCGGAAAGTACAATGTCCCGGATCTCAGCCAGGATATCCAGAGCTTTTTCTCTGGAAAGTATGCTCTTATCAAAGCGTGCAATTACTTTCAGGCAGGCAAGAATTACATCATCAACCATATTAACGAATATGGCACTTTCCTTTCCAGCTTCTTCTTCCGACTCCTTAATCTGGAAACCGCTCTCTCTTGCCCGTCCGAGCCAGTTTTCCCAGCGCTTTTGGGTATAAAATTCATAGGGGGGGACCTGGTTCATTTCTTGTTCAGGCACTTATAACACCGCTTCTTACCTTTTTTATTTATTGATAATCAATCTTACTATTACTAAAATGTGTTTGTTTACGTTCACCAGGATAATTTCACCTTTTTCAGGGAATAATTGGCTTCGCACCTGGAATCAAGGTTTTCGAGAACCTCTACGATTTTGCATTTATCGCCTTTTGAGAGCCCCTCAGGGTGACAGGTCTCATAAATATCACATCCCCTCTTGCCGCACTTTGGAGGTTCATACATGATTCTTGCCCCATCAACTGCTTTTCTTGATTCTAGTGTAGTCAGGATAGGGGCCTTGCTCACATCTACGGCAAGCACGCCGCTATCATGCAGGAAACATTCATGGACGTCTTTACTCTTTATTTTCTCGACTCTATACCTGCGTCCGGGTTCAAGGTTAAGACATGTGTTTTTCAGCCGGCATTTCTTGCATTCAGGCATCTCACCTTTAAATATGAATTCCAGTCCTTCCCTTGCAAGCCGTGATCCGATAAGTGTAATTTTGGTATCGCTTTCTGTCATAATAACTCTTCCTTTTTAATTGTTTTTGGCCGGTGTCCTGTTTCTCAGGTTCATCTGGCTTATTCCAAGATAATCTAAAGTTCAATATCGTATTTGATTTGAGATTAATTCTTTAATTGGAAATTGTGATTACTTTATTGGAAGATATGATTACTTTATTGGAAATTGTGATTACTTTATTGGAAATTGTGATTACTTTATTGGAAGTTAAGTGATTACTTTATTGGAAATTAAATGATTATCTGCTCGAAATTTGATTATCTGCTCGAAATTAAGTGATTGCCTGGTTGTAAATTAAGTGACTCCAGATTAACCAGGTCTTTTTTAACCGACATAGAATATTAGGTTCCTGGATTGAATCCTGCCTTAAATTCTGGTATCTTTAGAAGGCATTCATTTTTGTCTCTAGCCTGAACAAGAATAACTTTTCAATTTATGACCTTTGTGATTCTTGCAACTTTCTCAGCTGCGGAAGGGTTAAGGCCGCTGCCGAGAATTGTATAACGTTCCGGGCGAATACTGTGTGCATGTAACAGGGCTTCAATTATATACTTATCTTCTATACCCAGTTCTTCGGCATTTACAGGTGCCCCTATCTTTTTTAAGGCTTCTCTGATTTCCTGCCAGTTTCCACCATGAAGGTACATCATCATAATCGTCCCTACTCCACATTGTTCTCCATGGAGCGCTGGTTTTGGAGCTATCTTATCAAGGGCATGGCTAAACATATGTTCCGAGCCTGATGCGGGTCTGGAAGAGCCTGCGATACTCATCGCGACCCCGTTCGATACAAGAGCCTTTACCACAAGCCTTGCCGAGGTTTCGTGCTCAGGCTTAATCGAATCTGCACATTCTATAATAACCCTGGCAGCCATACGGGAAAGAGCCGCAGCATATGCTCCGAAATATTCATTTCTGAGTCTGCTTGCAAGTTCCCAGTCCAGTACTGCCGTATAATTGGAAATTATGTCTCCACAGCCAGCCGCAAGAAATCGGAAGGGGGCTGCTGAAATAATCTCCGTGTCTGCAATAACGGCAATAGGGGCCTGAGCCTCTGCAGATGTACTTCTCCCATTATCTACAATTGAAGCACGGGAAGATGCAATGCCATCATGGGAAGCCGCAGTCGGCACGCTAATAAAAGGAAGTTCAAGTCGGGTCGAAGCTAGTTTTGCAAGGTCAATAGACCTGCCGCTTCCAACCCCAAGAAGAAAATTAGCCTTTACTTCAAGGGCCTTTTCCACAACCTTTTCGACATCTTCCGTAGTGGCTTTGCACGTCAGAACCGTCTCCGCACTACAACCTGCACTTTCAAGGAGATTACTAACTCTCTTGCCTGCAATATTCTTTGTAGTACTTCCGGTTACGATCAGCGCATTTCCTTTCATTTTCAGATCCCTGCAGACATCTCCGATTTCCTCAAGCACGCCGTGCCCGACAAGCACATCTCTGGGAAGCTGCATCCATTTTGCGCTGTTTTTGTTAATGGTCAATTTCATACCTGCATCAGTATTCGATTACAATAGATTGTAAATTGGCTCTATAAACCCGAATATACGTACGAAGTCATAAATTTGGATAAGCAACTGCGGCATATCAGACACATTCAATATGTTAGCTCATTAACTTAGTTCTTTATAGTTCTGGTCCGGAATAAGTCTCAAATAAGATGTCTTATTTATATTTTAAAAATTCTTCCGGCCTGTTTCACCGTTTAAAGTGTTTATAAGACCCGATATCAAATTTAAAGTACTCTACATGTTTCAAATTTTATTTCAATTATTTCTCGAACTTAACTATGTAATCTTAATCGTTTATTGGGCTCAATCTCTTACTTAAATTGATTCTAGAGCTTAATATCCTATTCAAATTGCTTTTTAGATCTTAGACATTATTTCAAGTGTATTTGAGATCTGATATCTTAAAACTCATAATTCATAATTCTTTAAACTCAAAATTTATAATTAATAATTCTTTACTCAGAACTTATTTATGACTATTTCCATGTTTATATTAGAATAATATCTATGTTTACATCATTATAAATTATCTATTGTTTCCGTATATGTTATGTATAATAATTACACTACCAGGATACCCTAAATAATTATAAAAATATAGTAATACATTAAAGCTTATATAATATTGCTAACGCTTATTGGGTAGGACCCTCCAGAAGAAATATCTTATATTAGAACGAACATCGCGCACTGGGAAGAATACTACCCTCTTGATTAAGGAAGTAAGTTAGGCATCTACATTGTAAGTATTGATTGTATTAGGATATTGCCATTTTGAATGAGTGATAAGATGAGTTTTTCAATAGATAATGTCTCACAGTTTATTAATACCTATTATCTTGACCCTATAAGAGGTGATGAAGGGTATAACCCGGTAAACACCATCACCTGGGCAATAATACTGGGTATTTGCATATTTGGGGTTTTCAGGCTGCTCGAAAAGCTTGAAGTAAAAATAACTCCCCGATTTATTGCGTCTGTCCTGCCTTTCGTACTTGCAGGGTCTTCCCTGCGTGTAATTGAAGATTCTCCTGCAGATATCTTTCACCCGCCATTTAGTTATCTTCTCATAACTCCCAATATTTACTTCTTGGTTTTTGTGATAACCGTAGGCTGTCTCTGGATTTCAATCCGGATGCAGAAGGCAGGGCTTGTAAAGGATTTTCATCTTACCTTTGCAGGCTTAGGGCTCGTATGTTTTTTCATAAATCTAGCTGTCCTCCTGCATTTCAATAGTATAGTATACCCTTACGTTCCCGTATTCGTTATTGTGGCAGGAACAGGTATAACCTTTATCTTTTATCTGATTGCCCGCCACTTCAAGTCCTCTATATTCACCAATCCCCTGAATCTTTCTATCCTGATGGCTCACTTGATGGATGCTTCTTCAACATACATAGGAGTAGATCATCTTGGATACTTTGAAAAGCATGTAGTGCCCACATATCTTATTAACTTGACTGGTACCGCATTGGTTATGTATCCATTAAAGCTTATTATCTTCATAGGGGTTCTTTACGTACTTGACACCCAGTTTGAAGACGACGAGCGTTCCTTGAACTTGAAAGTACTAATAAAAATGGTCATTTTGATCCTTGGGCTTTCTCCTGCAACCCGGAACACAATTCGGATGATGCTGGGAATCTGAGATAGAAATATATTTAGAAGACATTATATTCACTTAGGTCAGAGTTTAACAAACTGAGAATATTTACGGTGGGGATAGGTATGGAAAGAGATGATGATTATAATTCAGAGAAAATAAAAAATGGAGTACAGACTGCAGGAACTCCTGAAGGAGAGATGGAAAATAGGGAATACCTCACAGAGGGTAAAGATTTTTTTCCCGCAAACAGCGCAGCAGAAAACTGGCACGGTAACAGAATAAATCCTAAAAAAGGGTTTACAGGATATCTGCGATTTATCTGGCCTTATGCACTTCTTATGGCCTTTATATTTTTTGTATTTTTATTTATTGGCTATAATTCAGCTGCAAGTTTTCCTTCTATGGCTGAGACTCTCAGAGAAAGCTTTAGCTCCCGTTTTGCGTCTATTATGACAATGAACCCTCTTTTTATAATGCTCACAATTTTTCTTAATAATGCCTTTTTAAGCCTGCTTTTTTTGGTACTCGGGCTGGCTCTGGGAATTCTCCCCATACTTTTTGTCGCCTTTAATGGATATGTTGTGGGAGTTATCGTTTATCTTATAGCTCAGGAAAGAGGACTGCTCTTTATTTTGTTTGGCCTTCTTCCTCATGGGATACTGGAACTACCTATGGTTTTCCTTGCTGCAGGCATAGGGCTTCGGCTAGGGTACCAGGTATTTTCTGCCCTTATAGGGAGACCTACTCATATCAAAAGAGAATTTAAAGAAGGACTAATGTTTTATTTTCACTGGATTTTACCTCTTCTTCTGGTTGCAGCCATAATTGAGACTTTTATTACGCCTATTATCCTTAGTTCGGTTTAATAATGTGTCAAAAACTATGGAAATTCGGATTCGGAAATTAACGGGAAAATGTTAAAAACTATGGAAATTCAAAATCCGGAAACCTGCCGAAAAGTGTCAAAAATAGAGGAAATTCAAAATCAGGAAACCTACCGAAAAGTGTCAAAAATATAGGAAACTCATAATCTGGAAATCAACAGGAAAGTTTTAGATATCTGTTCTGGCTTAAGTTTTTCTGGCTTTAGAGTTTTCTTGTTTTCTTTCATTATATAAATGGTTACTTATATTAGAAAGGGGTTTAATAGGTAAAGCCGTTAATGGGGAAAACTTCTCAGGATTTTTACTTCATAATATCTGGCAAATAGTCGTGAGACCTGCGTTTTGAGGAATCCCAGTTGAGTAGCAGGTTTGAATATCATACCTATTAAGGTTATATCTTACCATTTCATTGAAATGAATTATTTCCAAAGCCAAGGAACATCAAACATGATTGACAGGAACGAAATTAAGGAAATCGTTGAAGGCTACTATACCCACGCTGATAAGATAAAAGTCGGAACTATAGGCTCTCACTCCGGACTTGACATCTGTGACGGGGCAGTTGAAGAGGAATTCAGGACTCTTGCTGTCTGCCAGGCTGGCAGGGAAAAAACATATAGCGAGTACTTCAGGGCCCAGAGAGACCCTTCTGGAAAAGTAAAGAGGGGGATTGTTGACGAGACCGTTGTTTTTAAAAAATATAACGAAATTCTCCTGCCTGAGAACCAGAAGAAACTGGTTGATGAAAATGTGCTTTTCGTTCCTAATCGTTCCTTTACTTCCTACTGCAGTATAGATGAGATCGAAGAAAACTTCAGAGTACCTCTTGTAGGAAGCAGGAACCTTCTACGGAGCGAGGAACGCAGTGAGCAGCAGAGTTATTACTGGATTCTGGAAAAAGCAGGACTTCCTTTTCCGGAAAAAATAGAATCTCCAAAAGACATAAATGAGCTTGTAATGGTAAAGCTCCCACATGCAGTAAAAAAACTCGAACGGGGATTTTTTACCGCTTCAAGTTACAGAGAATATACGGAGAAGTCCGAAGCTCTAATTAAGCAGGGAGTTATAACACATGATGCCCTTGAGAATGCAAGGATAGAGCGCTATATTATAGGTCCTGTGTTCAATCTTGATATGTTTTATTCCCCAATCGAACCGAAAATGAGCAAGCTGGAACTTCTTGGAATTGACTGGCGCTTTGAGACCAGCCTTGATGGGCATGTAAGGCTTCCTGCCCCTCAGCAAATGGCCTTGGCTGAAAGTCAGTTAACTCCAGAATATACGGTCTGCGGTCATAACTCTGCAACCCTGCGCGAGTCTCTTCTTGAGAAAGTGTTTCAAATGGGAGAACAATATGTAAAAGCTACACAAGAATATTATTCTCCTGGGATTATAGGGCCTTTCTGCCTGCAGACCTGCGTTGATAAGGATCTTAATTTCTATATTTATGATGTGGCCCCAAGAGTAGGCGGTGGGACCAATGTGCATATGTCAGTAGGTCATTCTTACGGTAACTCGCTCTGGAGAAGACCGATGAGTACTGGAAGAAGGCTAGCCTTTGAGATCAGGCGTGCCCTTGAACTGGAGAAGCTTGACGCTATCGTCACATAAATTTATTAAGGCTTTCCGGCATTAGTAGATATTAGCTATGCAGGATACCGTAAACTTTAAAAACATCGCCTGAATCTGCAAGCCTTAAACCGCGATAAGAAAACATAGTTATAGAATTTACCTGAATTCCCAATTCAGAAAACAAACATGATATTCCTTGAATAACATGCATAACTATATGGAAATGCATGCTGACGGCAGCATTTTCATGCTAATTAAGACTAAGGACTGGGAGAGAATATCTCCTTCCCATAAATTCCACTTTAGTTCATAATTATATTTCAAATTACAAACCAGATGAGTTAAAGGTTGGAATCTTCGGACCTACTGGAAAAATAATTCAAAATTTTATTGTTCAGGTTTAGAATAATAAACCTGCCTTATATCGGATCACTTTACTTTACTGGAGGAAATTACAACTTGAGTCAGCCTTGTGTTAATATCGGCATGGTAGGCCATGTCGACCATGGAAAAACCACACTTGTTAGAGCTTTATCAGGTGTCTGGACAGATACGCATAGTGAAGAAGTAAAAAGAGGAATTTCTATCAGATTGGGGTATGCAGACTCCCCATTCATGAAGTGCCCCAAATGCCCTGCCCCTCAGTGTTATACTGTAGAAAAGACATGTCCTAATTGCGGAGAGAAGACAGAAGCACACAGGATTGTATCCTTTGTAGATGCTCCTGGACACGAAACCCTCATGGCGACCATGCTTTCGGGTGCTGCGATTATGGACGGAGCAGTGCTTGTAATTGCCGCAAATGAGGACTGCCCGCAGCCCCAGACAAAAGAACACCTTATGGCCCTGGATATTATAGGGATTAAAAACATCGTAATAGTACAAAATAAGATTGATCTTGTATCCAAAGAACGCATTATCGAAAATTATCATCAGATAAAGGAATTTGTGAAAGGTACGGTTGCAGAAAATGCCCCTATCATCCCTATTTCAGCTCAGCAGAACATTAACATCGATATTCTTATAGATGCCCTGGAAACAACGATTCCTACTCCTGTCCATAAAGTGGACAAGCCTGCCAGCATGTTGATTGCCCGTTCTTTTGATATTAACAAGCCAGGGGCTTCAATTGATGAAATGCGTGGAGGAGTTATCGGAGGAACTCTGACCGAAGGAGTCCTTCATCCCGGAGACGAGCTGGAAATAAGGCCAGGGATTAAGGTTACAACCGAAGGCGTTACAAGATGGGTTCCGATTTTGACAACGATTTCTTCTATCTTTGCAGGTACGGCAAAGGTAGAAGAAGCAACACCCGGAGGCCTTCTTGCTGTAGGAACTTATCTTGACCCTACCCTGACAAAAGGTGACTCTTTAACAGGACAGATTGCAGGCGCACCTGGGACCCTTCCTGAGACAAGACATCAATTCGTCATGGAACTACACCTGCTCGAGAGGGTAGTGGGAGTTACAAGGGAAGAAAAAATCAATGAAATCAAGACCAGTGAACCCCTTATGCTCAATATAGGAACTGCTACCACAGTTGGAGTGGTTACAAGTGCCAGGAAAAATGAAGCGCAGGTGGCTCTTAAACGTCCGATTAGCGCAGCCATAGGGTCAATGGTTGCTATTAGCAGAAGAATTGATTCTCGCTGGCGGCTTATTGGAGTAGGGGTAATTAAGAGTTGAAAGTTATAATTGATACTAATGGGTTCATGATCCCGGTCCAGTTCGGAGTTGATATCTTCGAAGAACTGAAAAGGCTGGGATTTGACGAATTTTTTGTGCCTGAGGCTGTAGTATTCGAGATAGAAAAACTCATAAAGCGGGAAAGAGGTTCGGACAGAACAGCTGCAAAGGTTGCCAGGTCCATGATGGACAGGTGCGAGCATATAATTCCTGCTACAGGCCCTGCGGATGATGTAATTCTCAGGCTTGCAAAGGAAATGGGAGCAGCTGTCCTGACAAATGATATAGGGTTGAAGCGTAGGCTCACCGAAGAAGGAATCCAGACCATATCCCTGCGCCAGAAAAACAAACTGGACTTTGTCTGAACTGTATTACTTTACAAGGTAATATTAAATTAATTATTGTTTTTACGGGTGATTAGCAGATGTATAAGATGATGAAGCTCGTTGATACGGTCCGTATCCCTCCTACCCTTTTAGGGGAAGAGGTGATGCAAACTGTTAAAAACGCGTTAAGAGAAAAACTCGAGGGGCAGGTTGACAAAAAACTTGGTTCCCTCGTTGCGATTTGCAAGATAATCGAGATAGGGGAAGGGCATATCCTTGTAGGAGACGGGGCGGTATATTATGACGTTACGTTCGAAGCAATAATGTTCGTGCCTGAGCTCCAGGAGATTATTGAAGGTGAAGTTGTTGAAACCGTTGGTTTCGGAGTTTTCGTAGGGATGGGACCAATGGACGGCTTGCTTCACGTCAGCCAGATTACGGACGATTTTATTTCATATGACGCCAAGAACGCAAGGCTTGTGACAAAGACCGGAGGCAAATCCATTGCTGAAGGTGACCATGTAAGAGCCAGGGTTGTCGCTGTAAGTATCAACGAAAGAGAACCTAAAGAAAGTAAAATAGGCCTTACAATGCGCCAGACTGCTCTTGGAAAGCTACAGTGGCTTGAAGAAGCCCGTAAAAAGAAGCAGTCGCATGAAGCAGTTCCTGAAGAAGTTGCCTGAAAAGGAAGAGGATTTGTATGGTAGAAAAAGTGTGTCGACACTGCATGAGGGTTCTGGAAGGACAAAATTGTCCGATCTGCGGGATTTCAGACCTTGCAGAGGAATGGAGTGGGCTTGTAATTATCCTGGATGCCGAACGCTCAGAAATAGCAAAAAAACTTGGGGTTGACATTCCGGATAAATTTGCTTTGAAGGTGCGCTGATTTGAGTGTTCATATTGAGCTTCCGAGAGAACTTCGTCCACTTATGAAGAAACCACTGGGTACGCTTTACAGGGGCAAAGGCAGGGATACTATAGAGAAGTTTGCAGGAGAGCTTGGAAGTCCCACAAAACTTATATCCGTAGGGGATGTTACTACCTTCCACCTGCTTGAAGTCGGGATTATTCCGGATATTTGTATTGTGGACAACCGTACCAAAAGAAAGCCGGTTTCCAGTGATGTCTCAGCCCGGAACATGGACAAAGTTTACAGCGAAGTGTCTGTGGACAATCCTGCAGGAATGATTACCGATGAGTTGATTAAAACCCTGTGTGAAGCGTTTGCTTCCGAAAAGCCTCTCAGAATCTTTGTAAGGGGAGAAGAGGACCTGGCAACCCTTCCTGTAATCCTTCTGGCCCCTCTTGACTCTGTGGTCCTGTACGGACAGCCCGATGAGGGTGTTGTCTTTGTGAAGGTCACTGAGGAGAAAAAAGGGGAGATAAGAACTCTCTTTGAGAAACTCATCAGCAAAAATCAGAATTACGAATTAGATAAGCTACGGAGAATTTTAGATGGACATAAGAATTCTTAAAGACAAGAATAATGCACTTTTAAATCGAAGGGAACTGGATTTCATTGTGAAATATGAAGGTTCGACTCCTTCCAGAAACGATGTAAGGAATAAGCTTGCTGCAATGCTGAATGCTCCTCTTGAGCTGCTGGTAGTCCAGAGAATCAAAACCGAATACGGACTGCAGGAAGGCAAGGGTTATGCCAAACTCTATGAAAATGCAGACCGTATGAAGGAAGTAGAACTGGAATACGTTATGAAGAGAAACGCTATCCCGGGAACGGAAACTGAAGGCGAAGAGGCTTAAGCGAGGTGCATATACATGGCAGTAAAAGATTACTACAAAGTCCAGGGTGACTCCGTAACCAGAATCAAACAGTTCTGTCCCAGATGCGGACCAGGTACATTCCTCGCCGATCACAAGAACCGCCTTGCCTGCGGAAAGTGCGGCTATACCGAATTTAAGAAGTAACTCAATTCAAGACTGATTTGACTCTTTTTCAATCCGAGCCGCAGGAAATTGCCTGCGGTTCATTTCACTTCCCGAGTCCCGCCACCCGAGTCTCGTCTCTGGAGGACGGTTCTGTTTCGCTCATCGTTCGCTCAAGCGGATTAATTTATGAACAGATAAGTTTCACTTCCCGAGTTCCGTCTTGGGAGGACTATCCAGGCTTGAATTTAAATAAACTGACAAACTGCTAAAAATTAAATCAGTAACTATTTTCTGCGCCCATATTTATAATAATTCTCTTATATACATATTTATTATAGGTATCGTATATAACTAAATGAACTTTATTAACTAAATTTTACTCAAAGATTCCGAGGGCTTATGAATTCTCTTTATGCCAGAGCCTGGTACAGTAAAGCTCTTGCTCTTTTGAACTTGAAAAACCAGATCGGCGCGGAGAAAAATTTTGAGAAGGCGCTTGAGGCTTTTGATGCCGTACTTGAGGTTAATCCTGAGGATAGCGTTGCCTGGCAATACAGGGGAAATATACTTCGTTACCTGGACCGGCCGGAAGAAGCTCTTCAGGCTTTTGGAAAGGCACTTGATTATGACCCTGACAATATTCCTGCCAGATATCTCAAAGGACTTACCCTAGGGTACCTTAACATGCCAGATCAAGCTCTTGAGGCTTTTAGCGGTGTACTTGGGAGAGATGAAAAGCATATCGGTGCTCTGTACTACAGCGGACTTGCTTTAAAACAACTCTCACGAGATGAAGAGGCACTTCAGGCTTTTACCAGAGCTACCGAGCTAAACCCCGAAAACCTGAAAGTTTGGTACTATAGAGGAATAACCTTATCCATGCTTGGGAGAAATGAAGAAGCATTAGAAGCTTATGGAAAAACCCTGAAACTGGAACCTTCGCATTCAGGAGCATGGGAAGGCGAGGCAAAAGCATATCTTGCTCTGGGCAGAAGGAGAGAAGCTTTAAGAACCTGTGAAAGGGCTCTGGAACTCGAACCGTCGTCTGCCGCGGCCTGGGAAACCCAGGGAAGAATTCTCGAAGGCATGGGAAGAAAAGAGGAAGCTCTCTCAGCTTTTGAAAAAAGCCTGATTCTTGAGCCGGGAAATGCAAAAAACAGGCTAGAAAAGGGGAAGCTTCTTGGACAGCTTGGCAGGTCCCCGGAGGCTCTTGATGTTTTTGAAAATGCTCTTGAGCTGGATAATTCTCTTATAGAAGCAAATGTCGGCAAAGGAAAAGCCTTACTGGCACTTGGAAGATACCAAGAATCTCTTGACACTTTCAGAAAAGTTCTTGAGATTGAGCCTTTAAGTCCAGAGGGATGGAGAGGAACAGGCAACTGCTTTCTAGCTATGCGGAAGCCTCATGAAGCTTTACAGGCTTATGAAAAAGCTCTCTCCTCGGGAACTGAAAACTGCGGTATTTTGAGCGGCCTTGGAGAGGTATATTATACGTTTGGGGATTATCCAAAAGCTCTTGAGAGCTTCGAAAAGGCTATCAGACTTGATTCCGAAAGCCTTTTTGCTTGGAACGGAAAGGGAAACGCACTCTATAAGCTTGGAAGATACGGTGAAGCTCTTGAGGTCTATGAGACCCTTCTCGAACTTAACTATGCAAGTCTCCCTGCACGATATAACAGGGGTGCAACTCTCTTCCAACTCAAACGTCAAAATAAAAACTTTGATGAAGCTCATGAAAATCAGCTCCAGACAGCTTTAAAAAAATATATCGAATTGTCCGGGGGGCTTCCTGAGGGAGAAATTGGGGATGAGAGCTGGAAGTACCGGGGTTTTGCTTTTGCCGGGTTGGGAGAGTATAGCGAAGCTCTTAAAGCCTTTGACAATGCTACGAAAAAAGGATCTGAAAATTCATTTCCTAGGATTTGCAAGGGAGTTACTCTTCTTTGTCTGAAAAAATATGAAGAAGCCCTGGCAACGCTCGAGGATGCCGAGAAGGCTCTTTATATAGCCGCAGGAACAGAGAAATACATAAAAAATGAGGAGCACAAAGATTCTGGAATTTTGAACCCTGATGAACAGAATTTCAGGCTGGAAATTCTCTGGAATGCTAAAGGGCTTGCTCTGGATGCCCTTGACAGGTATCAGGATGCTTTAAAAGCTTTTGAAAACGTAAGGAAACTCTCCAAAGCTGAAAATATTGCATGTTCCGGAAAAGGCCTGGTTTTTGCGCATTGTGGAGAGTGGGAAAAATCTCGGAGAGCGTTTGATAGCATTCTTACCTTCAACCCTAAAAATACCCAGGCTTCAGTCATGAAAGCTTTTGCACTTATAAGGCTGCAGGAGTTTGAGAAAGCCATTCCAATCCTTGAGGAACTGCCAGATGACGAGATTAACTCGGATTTACCTTCGTGCCTGCTGGGCTTTGCCTATTTCAAGCTGGAAAATTTCGAAAGAGCACTCAAGGCATACAGAAGAGCAATTGATATAAACCCAAAAAACTCTCATGCAAGAAACGGGCTTGCAGAACTTTACTTCAGGCTCGGAAACAGCAGGGGCGCATTAAAAGAACTCGAGTCTTCGATTGCAGAAGCCCCTGAAAATGCATTCTCAAGAAACCTGAAAGGTCGGGTAGAACTTGAAGAACAGGCCTGTGAGGAAGCACTTGAGTCTTTCAGGCGATCTCTTGCCCTGGATACGGAAGATCTAAGACTGTTACTCTGGGATGCATACGCAAGGTATATGTATGCAGAAGCTTCTTTTGAGGAAAACAGTGCACGCTTCAGGTCTATGCTTCTTGCAGCTGCAGGAAAACTTGAAAAAGCAGCTATTCGGCAAAGGTCCGAAGATCATGAATTGAAAACTTATGCCCTTTATTTTCTGGGGCTTTTTTACTGTCGGGCGCACTACTTCCGAAAAGCCGCCGATAGGCTGGATGAATGCCTGAGAATGGATCCCCCAACCGAAGTTAAAAAGCCTGCAGCCTTGCTACTGAAAAATCTTCGTACAGGCCCTTTGAATCCTACCTGGTGGGAATGGTGGCTTGATTCAAGGACAAATTGCCTGCTTAAAAAACTTAGTTTCGGGTTAATTTTCCTTTTTATATTCGGTTTTCTGCTGTCCAATCCGGCAGTGTTGTCCATTCCAATTATCTCCTGGCCCGCATCCTATATAAATTACCTTTTTTCTCCCGCAGGGCGCATTTCATGGCCGATTTACGGCAGAGAGTACATAGTCTTTATTCTGTTTTTGGTTTTCATCCTGCTCTTGCCCGGTTTAAGGCAAGGCAAACCGAACAAAGAAGAGCTTGAACCTCTTACTCCTCCATATCCTGATTTCGATATTCCTGCATCCGTACTCGAGGAGTTTGGTGAAAAGCTTGAAAGAAGCCTGTTCTCGCCCGAACCTATGGAAGAAAGTGTGCGAAAGCTCGGAAATTTTTAAAGTCCTGGGAAAGACTTGAAAAATCCGTTTAATGTCCAGGAAAAGCAAACGTATATAAGTTCTCTCCTGTATTATCGAAGGCAGTGACAGCAAAAAGGACTGGAAGGAGACTGTAAGCCTTGAAAAACACGTTCATCCTTGGAATCGAGGGCACTGCCTGGAACCTTAGTGCCGCAATCGTGACCGAGACAGAGATTATTGTCGAGGTCACAGAGACATACAAACCCATCGCCGGAGGAATTCATCCCAGGGAAGCAGCCCAGCACCATGCAAAGTATGCTGCTAGCGTTATAAAGAGACTCTTTGCAGAGGCAAAAGAAAAGGGGGTCGAGCCTTCTGATCTTGATGGAATAGCTTTCTCCCAGGGGCCTGGACTTGGGCCGTGCCTGAGGACGGTTGCAACAGCAGCCAGAATGCTTTCAATATCTCTTGGCGTCCCTCTTATAGGGGTCAATCACTGTATCGCTCACATAGAAATTGGGATCTGGAGAACACCTGCAACGGACCCTGTCGTTCTTTACGTAAGTGGGGCCAATTCTCAGGTTATTTCCTATATGGGAGGACGGTATAGAGTCTTTGGGGAAACACTGGATATAGGGCTAGGAAATGCCCTTGATAAGTTTGCACGAGGGGCTAACCTGCCGCATCCGGGAGGACCAAAGATCGAGGCATATGCAAAGGACGCAAAGAAATATATCCATCTCCCTTATGTGGTAAAAGGCATGGACCTTTCCTTTTCCGGGCTTTCCACTGCAGCTAGCGAAGCTCTGAAAAAAGCTCCTCTTGAGGATGTCTGCTTTTCTTACCAGGAAACAGCTTTTGCAATGGTTGTTGAGGTTGCAGAACGAGCCCTTGCTCACACCGGAAAAAAAGAAGTCCTGCTGGCAGGAGGAGTTGGGGCAAACACAAGGCTCCGAGAAATGTTAAACGATATGTGTGAAGCCAGAGGTGCGAAGTTCTATGTGCCCGAAAAACGCTTCATGGGAGATAACGGGACAATGATTGCATATACCGGGCTTCTGATGTATAAATCTGGAAACACACTTTCCCTTGAAGACTCTCGTGTAAATCCAAGTTACAGGACTGATGATGTGAAAGTTACATGGATCCGGGAAGAAGCAATGAAAAAAATTCCTGAAATCTCTCCTGACACGTCTCTCAAGCTTGGGGAAACACTGGATAATGGGGCCGAAGCTGTCGTTTACCTTGAAGAAGGACCTGAAGGAAAGGAAGTGCTTATTAAGGAAAGAGTCCCGAAGGCTTACAGACATAAGGAGATTGATGAAAGAATCAGGACAGAAAGAAACCGGACAGAAGCCCGCCTGATGTCTGAAGCCCGACGCAGTGGAGTCTCTACGCCTATTATCTGTGATGTGGAAGATTTCAAGCTCAAGATGCAGTATATTGATGGCGTTCCCATAAAGTACCTGGTAACTCCAGAGCTTTCCGAAAAAGTGGGAGAACTTATAGGAAAACTCCACAGTGCGGGTATAATACATGGAGACCTTACTACCTCAAACCTCCTGCTTGCAGGTGAAAGGCTTTATCTCATTGATTTCGGGCTTGCGTATTTCGACAACGGACTTGAGTCCAGAGGGGTAGATGTCCATGTACTTTTCCAGACTTTTGAGAGTACCCACCGCAACTATGAGGCTCTAATCGAAGCTTTCAAAAAAGGATACCAGAGAATTTTTGTAGATTCAGAGGAAGTACTCAAGCGTGTTGAAGAGATAAAAAAGAGGGCTCGTTATGCATAAAATTGTTTTTGTTACGGGAAATAAAGGCAAATTTGCCGAGGTAAGGGACATCCTCAAGACTTTTGGAATTGAAGTAGTTCAGGATAAAAACGGCTACCCCGAACTTCAGGAGGACGACCTTGAGCCAATTGCAGCCTATGGGGCGCAGCATGTTGCAAACAAACTGAACATGCCTGTAATGGTAGATGATTCCGGAATTTTCATAAAAGCCCTAAATGGCTTTCCAGGTCCGTACTCTCGTTTCATAGAGGACAGACTCGGAAATCCGAAAGTACTTAAGCTCATGGAAGGGGAAACCGACAGGACAGCGTATTTCAAGACCGTTATCGGATACTGCGAGCCCGGAAAAGAGCCTCTGGTTTTCCCAGGCATAGTTGAAGGGAAAATCGCGTATGAAGAAAGAGGTACAGGCGGCTTTGGGTATGACCCGATTTTCGAGTACCAGGGTGCGACCTTCGGAGAACTCGGAGACGCCGAGAAAAATAAGGTTTCTCACCGCCGCAGGGCCATTGACCTCTTCTTGGAATGGTATAAAGGTAAACTTGAAAATCCTGACTAAGGACATTAAGATTTGAAAACTTAACAGTAAAAACTAATAAACTGAAACAAGAACTAATAAACTGAAACAAGAACTAATAAACTGAAACAAGAACTAATAAACTGAATTAAGAACTAATAAACTGAAACAAGAACTAATAAACTGAAACTGCAGAAAAACTGACCTGGTAGGATTGTTTATATTAATCCTTACTTTTTTCCTGCGTTTCCTTATTCTTTCAGTTTGTTTTTAAGTAGCCCAAGAGCTATACCTAGCTGGTTCAAACCTAGTTTCAGTGAGATAGTAATAATCTCATTATTCGAAAGATTACCAAATTCTCTTTTGATTGCAAATAAATCCATAATACACTGCTGATCCAGAACAAGTGGCCCATTAAGTAGATCTTTTGAAGCCGTACCTGTTTTTTGGCCTTTAAATTCAATTTTCCTTACTACTTCTACTCCACTTTCTGGTTTTGCAGTGCCTCCTACAGCCTCAGGTGCATCTGGCTTTTCCCCATAAAGACATTCCATTTGCTGGAGGCAGTGAGCCAGGCAAACGCTCTTTATAAATTCTTCAACTTCCATACCACTCATGCTCGCATATTTCTTTATTTCGGCAAGTTGTTCTTCCGAGAAAGGTACATAGAGCACATTTTCGTTACGTTCTTCTTCTATCCCAAACCCTCCTTGTATTTTTCATCATCTTTTGATATGATGTAATTTTATCTTCTGATAATTTATTCTTTTCTTCTTTATTTCTTATGTTTTAAATGTTCTTTATCCTTCAAGTTTTCCTTTTTACTTTGTTATTATCAAAGTTATCTGTTAATCAAAGACTATATGTTGATGAAATTTGTCGTTACTCACACATAATCTATTAATCAGAGATTATCTATTAAACGCTGAGTAAAATTTTTTAATATGTATGGCATGTTAGTTCTTATATGAGAAATCTTGCTTCCGATACTACTGCTGCGGATACTATTCCTCTAAAATTAGTTGTGTACTTAAGTCTGCTTGCGGCAGTGCTAATTATAGCATTTCAGGCCTGGCATAACGCGAGTCCTGTCCTGGAAGAGGCGCAGATTAAGTCCCAGGTTGAGGCTGCTTCTCTGTCGATCCGTTCGATTCAGGAAGGGTATGCCCGAGATTCTGCTGAGAGCCATAGTCCTGAAGGGACAATGTGTACCCTCAAATTCTCCTTTCCTTCTTCAGTCAGGTATATTAGCTTCGGAGTGGACCCTGACCCCGAATGCAATGGACAGCTTCACGATTCGGAATGGGTTCTTGAAAATAACACTATTATCTACCAGTATAAAAACGGAGTTAAAAAAAGATTATTTCTTGCAGGAAAGCCGGTACACTTTATAAAAGGCGAGCAAAATTCTAAAGGAGCATGGGTGCCCTGGGAGAGCCGGGAAAACATCCTGACACCTTTATCTCCTGAAAAGACAGGAGTTGTAATTGAGTATCCGGTTTCTGGAGAATTTCTCTTCGAGCTGGTTATGCAAAACGGGATAAGGTACACTATGTCTCACTTTTGAAAGATAATATATAGTTCAAAAACAAAAAGAAATGAAAAATCAAAAATGATGATCCAAAATCAGAACCAAAAGTAATAGTTTGAATGTGAAAATTCAAAGCGGAAACTCAAAGTGGAAACTTAAAAATGAAATTCAAAATTAATATCTCAAAAGTGAAACTCAAAAGTGAAACTCAAAAGTGAAACTCAAAAGTGAAACTCAAAAGTGAAACTCAAAAGTGAAACTCAAAGTGGAAACTCAAAATGGAATCTCAAAAGTGATAATCAAGAATAAGATATCAATAAGGCTCTTGCAGGTGCGCCGTCACAACCTTCAATTTTAATGGGAAGGCAGAGGAAGAAATAAGTTCCTGCTCGTACGGAGCTGAGTTCAAGACATTCTACTATGTTCACACTACCTGAAAGAAGGATGTAGTGAGCAGGTAGAGTTTCGGAATAAAAATTATCCACCGAGAAATCGTCAATTCCGACCGTTCTGAAGCCTTTTTCAACAATCCAGGCTGCTCCGCTTTCGTCAAGGTACGCAGAGCCAGATTTTTCCTTCCCTAGTTCCATACTTTGAGGATCTGACTCTGTACTTTGTGTACTAAGGTTACCTGCATTTCCTTGTTTCCGAGAAAAGGCTTCTGTTTTCAGAAGGAGGATCTGGATATTTTCAGGAGCTCCCATGTTCTGAAATGCCTTTTCAAGAATACCAGCAGTCAGTTCATCTGACAGTAATGAAAAGTCGAGAATAAGAGCCGGACCCATGAGGCTTTTTAGTTCCAGTTTGTCAATAGTCAGGCCATTTTTCAGGATATGAGAAGGAGCATCGACATGTGTGCCTGTATGGCTTCCAAGACTCAATTTTGATACAGCATAGCCTTCTTCTTCAAGAGTACAGACCTTCTCAATTGCAGGTATCGGGTCTCCGGGAAAAGTCCGTGTAAAAGGGGAAATCGGGACGGTAATATCTATTATTTTTCCATGAGCTGTGAGTTTCTCCATTTCAGCCTGAAATTCTTCCACTCGAGTAGGAACTCCTTTCACGTCAATTGGAGTTTTTCCCATGTTAACACCTTTAACGTCTTATTCCATATAGATAATGGACCTGTTCGTACACTCATCTATGCATTTCATACAAAGGGTGCATTTCTTGGGGTCTATTTTCGCAAGCTCATTTTCCTCATATATTGCACCTACAGGACAGACATCTTTGCATTTTCCGCATCTTTTGCAGCCGAAAACCACGACGTATCCATTTTGTTCTGACATCAGTGATCAGTGAACCTTTAGCACCTCATGGTTATATCAGTTTCCGAGAAAAGCTCCTTCTTTATAAAGGCGTCTCCATACTTTCAATCTGGAGTCAAAAACAAACCTTATATATAAAAAAAGAATATGCAGGTTCAGGTATGGAAAAGTTCACTGAAGATGAAACCGGTTCTTTTTACAGTTATCTCTCCGAAGGGTGTAGACTCTGCCAGAAAGGCGCCAAAATGGTTCTTTTCGTAACAGGCCTTTGCCCCAGGAGCTGCTTTTACTGCCCTCTTTCTGATGAAAGGCGAGGAAAAGACCTTGTTTTTGCGAATGAAAGACCTGTAAACAGCGATGAGGATTTACTGAAAGAAGCCGAGCTTATGAATGCTCTTGGGACAGGAATTACAGGTGGAGAGCCCTTACTAAAGCTTGAAAGAGTTCTGTATTATATCCGAATGCTCAAGACTTCTTTCGGAAAAGGGCATCACATCCATCTCTATACTTCCCTGGCTCCTGGAAGGCAGATTCTTGAAAAGCTTGCAGATGCAGGCCTTGATGAAATCCGTTTCCATCCTTCGCAAGAATACTGGAATGACCTTAAGAACAGTCAATACGCAGATGCTCTACAAAATGCAAAAGAACTCGGAATCGAAGCCGGAATCGAGATTCCTGCTCTTGAAGGGGCGGAGAAGGTTGCAGCTTTTGCAGAAGAAACTGGAGTTTTCCTTAATTTGAATGAACTCGAGTTTTCGGATAATAACTCGGAAGCTCTCTTGAAGAATGGTTTTTGTCTTGAATCCGACACGTCCAGTGCGGCTGCAGGGTCCTGTAAATTTGCCAGGACTGCTCTTACGAAGTGTAAAAAGGCCCATTTTTGTTCTTCAGTTTATAAAGATGCAGTTCAGCTCCGCAAAAGATTTCAGAGGATTGCAAAGAACACTGCAAGAGAGTTCGACGAAATCACCGACGACGGCACTCTGGTGTATGGGGTAATTGAAGGAGGAGACCAGGAGCTTGCAGAAAAAACTTTGCAAAATCTGGAAATTCCATCCGAACTATTTGAAGTAAAAAATGGAAAAATCGAGGTCGCCTGGTGGGTACTTGAAGAATTAAAAGAAAGCATTAAAGAAGAACTGGAACCCTCAGGATCAAGGCTTACTATTATTGAAAGATATCCATTCGAAGACGGAATGCTTGTCGAGCTAATTCCTCTTTAAGGTACTCTCCGAGCAAGTAAGCTGGCAAGGAATAACTATTTCCTGAATTCATGAGGTGTCTTTAAGGTTATAACTAACTTCTGCAAAAAACTTTTCTAAAGAGAAATACTTCCCGCACAACTTATTAAAAAATTTTAAATATGTTAGAGGCCAACTTTATCTAAACCTAAAAACTGTTACCTTTAGAACTCTTAAGTGTTTTCTTATGCCTTACCCGATTGTACATGTGCTATTCTTTGTATTCTGTATAAGTGCAGTGGCAGTCTTTGCTGCTATCAGATCGTTTTTTCGAGGGGAACTCTCTCTTAAGGGTTCAACGAACTTACTATTTCTGATGTCTGTAGGCAGTGTCTGTGCATTATTCCCGGATATTATGGTCATTCACAGCTTGCTAGTAAACGGTACTATGGAACATTGCTGGGTCGGCCCGATTCCAACACATTCACTTTTATTCAGTCTTTCAGCAGTTCTGTTCGGGATCGTTGCAGGATATGTTAAGTACAGGGAGTCTGGCAGGGCAGTATATCTCGGACTTCTTGGGGAGGCTGCATTTGCATCTCACCTGTTGCTCGATGACATAAGTGAAAGCGGCTGTGAGTACCTTTATCCATTGTACAAGGAGAAGATTAGTTTATTTTCAATGATGGATACAGGTTTTCGGGAAACCGGATTCTTTGATTACCTGATGACATCTTTTGTATCGGTCTTTTTCATTTGTTCCATAATAATGATAGCACTCTTTGCCCTGAGTAAGTACGGTTTTGAGTTAAACTACAAAACCGAAAAATAAAATAGTTGAAAATATTGGTTGTCCTCTGTTATCTGGCTGATATTATTCTCAAATGATCGTAAAGTAGTTTCCATGTTTTTTGTTCCGAGCTTCAGCGCAACTTGAGCTGACTTGCGTTACTTGCACAAAAAAGCAAGCATTTGTCCTACTGAATATTCATCATGGTAATATCAACCAGATAACACTGGAAGACCTTTTCATTCTGTATCAACGTAATCCACCCATTTTTCTTTTACCTCAATCCACAAGCATAAACTATTCTGCTAAAAGTGATTGCAGATGCGGTTATAAACACAAAAAATACCAGTTTTAACCTCAAATTGCGAGAAGAAACTTTTTGCAACACAACCTTCAGGCTTCAATAGAGTTTTGGTGAAAAATCGAAATCTTTTTTAACTTTTCAATCAATTTCGTTTTGCAGGCTGATACAAAGCTTATGTCTCAAAATCCTATAGTTAACCAAATTACTGAATATTTTAATATCAGCCTGCAAAATATCCTTTTTTGACAGTGTCTTATAGTCTTTATTTTGTTCAATTTGCGCTAAGATTCTTTCATGACTCCAGCTGAGGCATTTCCAATCTTTGATACAACTGGAAAGAAACTTTATCTTATTTAATTAAGAAAAACAAGATGGAATGCTTTATTGATAGAATATTTCGTTATGTTGTTTCAAACATAATACTATTCAAATTTAAAATTATAGTTCCGTTGTAAAAAATTGAAATAAGCATGTAATCTATGGATAAAATAGTATGCCGAGAGTTTTGTAAAATTCAAAATCAAATTTTTGGTTACTCAGCATGATTCGATCGTCCACCATTATGCGGTTGATATTTTCATGATTAATTTTCCAGTGCTAGAAATGCCCTATGCTTCGTGCATCAAGCATGCTATTAACTTACTAAATTGCAAATATGATACGCCACTAAAAACATTTGGAAATAACATCAACTAGCTAATAGTGCACGATCAAAGTATTAAAATCAGGTTTTAAGTTCACCTACACCTTCAAGTTTTTTAACAACTCTTGCCGGATAGCCCAGAGCAAGACTATTTGAAGAGATATCGCGGCTAACTACGGATCCGATACCTATTATTGAGTTATCCCCTATTTCTACGCCCTGAGTGATTATACATCCAGGGTTTACACAAACTCCACGTCCGATTTTTATGGGAGCCATAGTTCTCGGATATGCCTGTCTTGTAGTCAAACTCCCTCTCGTATGAGCAGATAATATGCATCGGTCCCCGATTTCAGAGTAATCTCCTACCGTAATTAATTCGGGATGGATTCGATCAAAAACCACATTATAGCCAACATATACATTATGCCCAAGATTTACACCCCTCATTCTGTGCAGTTTTGCCCTCCAGGAAGGAACGGGAATGAATGAGGCAAGCTGTTCCAGAATCCAATTTTTAAAATATTTTATGCCAAACAGAAGTTTATTACTGTGGTAATGGTCCGCAACTTCGCCAAAAGCTACTTTATCTCTATTAGACACTACAGTAGTCACGCTATACCCCCCATTTCTATCTAGTTATTTATACAATTTTCTCGATTAAATTATTTTACATGACTTTTCTGTCAAATTATTTTCTGTCAAATTATTTTATAATAGATCCCTATTAATTTTTTTACGTTTTTTCATTGGCATTTTGATAGATAAATAAATTACCTATTACGCCTAATTAATTTTGGCATTAATAATCTGCCGAGTACACTGTCCATTATGCTTAATCATACATACTCTCAAGCGACTCTTATATGCTAACTATAACTCTCCTGTTAACTTTTACTTCTGGTTACAAGCTTCATAAGCAGTGATTTTTTTATTTCTACCGCATCATTAGGGCAAAGTTCACGGCAGCAATAACAGTGAATGCATTTCTCTTCGTTAATTTTGAGTACACTGTCTATTTTCTCAATGGCATGCGCTGAACAGTTCGAAACGCAGGCTCTACAAAGTTCACATTTTGAAGTGTTAATAATAGGCCTTACAGCTAATTGTTTTCTAAGGATTCTCATAAGGAAAGCTGGTATATAAGCCGTAATTCCGCCTTCAGGGCTTTTGAACCTGACCTTTGCTTTTTCCAGCGGTATCCCAACAATCTCAGGATGCTCGGTTCCGAAACCTCTTTTGATTGCAGCTATATTTGTAGGAACCTTTAAAGGATCGACTCCTATAAGCTCAGAGGCTACAATATCCAGGGATACACAGTCATAACTTGCCATAATCACGCCTGCAAAGATAGGTGTGCCATTCGACGGACCATTTCCTTCCATTCCAACCACTCCATCCATAACTGCAAGCTGAGGCTTGACAACAGAATATATGTCAACAATTGCTTCTCCAAAAAGGCGGCGATCTTCCAGGAAATGAGCTTGTTTTCTAGTTTTCTGAGGTACGGCGCCGAAGAAATTTTTAACTGCCCCTGTATACAGTGTGAGTTCATGGGTCTTGAGCTTTGGAAGAGAGATTACTACATCTGCCTCAAGTACGGCTTTTGAGATGTACAGATGAGAAAACTGACTTGCATTCGGAACATCAATTTCAATAAAACCTGACGTCTCAAAATTGATCAACTCAACCCCATGATCGAAAGCAACACCCTCAATACCAGACACTTTAAGCGCCTGCGAAGTCGTAGTGGATCCGGGTTTCACAATACCGGACCCGTCTCCTACAACTGGAATGCCTCCTGCTTCCGAGACAAGTTCGCACATAGCGGATACTATCGCCGGATGGGTGGTAACGGCATCCTCTGGCGGTCGAATAGAAAGCACATTGGGTTTGAGAAGCACGCGGCTGCCAGGAACTATAATTTTCTCAAGCCCGCCTATCAGGTTTAGCGCTTCGTTTATCGATTCTTTAGCACTCGAATAGTCCTGGCATTCAACAACTGAGACCCTGGTATTCATATTCACACTTTTTAATGTTGTCTACAGGCATTTTCACAGTTTTTACCTGTTGATATAGCAAACAGGCGGGGCAGCTCGTATATATTCTGTATTATTTCTTATTCTATTGATATGCTTCTGGGCTTTTTCGATTGTCTCTCTGGACAGCCCGGTGCTCTTTTCAATTACTTGCAGGGGCAACTGATGTTCCTGGGCATACAGCATCTGATCCATGATCTGAATCGGCATGCGCCAGTAAAATTCCTCATCAGTTGTGTAATGGCTCCAGGTATCAGCACTTGGAGGACGTTTCATAATTTCTTTGTTGATATCCAGATATCTCCCCAGAGCATAGACCTGGGTCTTATAACAGTCTGCCAGAGGTTCAAGATCTACCCCCCCATCCCCATATTTCACAAACTGACCAAGAACTACTTCGGTCTTGTTGGTCGTACCGCAAACTGCATAATTCAACGTTTCAGCATACATATATTGAACGAGCATTCTAGATCTCTGTTTGACGCCCTGCAAGCCTATTAATTCAAGATAATCGGTAGCTTTTAGCCTGTACTTTCCAACGGTTTCATTATTTTTTACTAAGCGGATATAAGGGACGTTTAGCGATCCTGTGTTAAGAAAATCAGGCAGAACTAACGAAGTTTTATGTATTCTGATGTCATATTCAGGGCAGACTCTTTTTATAATCTGTTCTTTCTTATCATAGATATTAAGCGATCTTAGAATAGGAGAAATGGGCACTTCTTCATATGACACTCCAAGGCTTTCACAGATCTCTGCTCCCAGGGTCTTGCTGGAAGGAGCGGATTCCTCTTCAGGAAGGAGAAGTCCATGCACGTTTTCTTTTCCCAGTTCCTGTACACATAGTGTAAGTGCTACAGCTGAGTCAATTCCTCCCGAAACTCCTATAACTATTCCTTTTTTCTTAAAACCCGTTACCTGATCTCTAATAAAACCTCTCAGTTTTAAAGCTATATTTTCAATGTTTCCATTGAGTTCTTCTATTATATTCATGCTCATTTCTTCTGTGATCTGCATATATTACCCCTCAAATAATTAGATCTTAGAATTAGACTGTTTAAGTTAGACTGTTTAAGTTAGACTGTTTAAGTTAGACTGTTCAAATTAAACTGTTAAACTTAATTGATTTGGTTATCTAATATAGTTAAGCTCTTTATCTCAGAATCAAACTTTAACGATTACTTTTTGTGAGCTCTTTACTTTCAAATTAAGCTTTCTTGCAGCCTCTTCTATCAATGGCTGTGACAGTTTCTGATTAATTTTTTCAAGTCCCTCTTCTCTTGACATTTCACCGCTTCGGACAAGCCCTGCTACGTCAAAGGCATATGGATGAAACCCGTACTTCTCCAGGTGGTTGTAACAGGCAAAAGAGTTCAATGTACAGTTAGTTGAATTGCTGTCATTGATTCCCGGAAGTTCCCACCCGATTTCAAGCAGGGTCTCAAGTACTTTATCTTCACTGTAATCCCAGAGGCATAGAGGGTGCAGTATACTCGGAACATTTTCACCTACGTTCTCAAGAACTTCTTTTTTTAGGAGAAAGATTTCGTCCTTGTCCTCTACGCCTATTTTCCGAAGTTGTTTCTCAAATAAGTCTCTGGACCACTGAATAAAATTAACTGATAAGTTGATTATTGGATTAGGAGACTGTCCAGCTGTAAAGGCAAATATTACGAAAGGCGCTTTTTGAATTATTGCCTGCTCTATTAACTTCTGTTTAATGATGGTGATGCAAACGTTGCATATGTCACTGGCTCGATATTTGGCGAATTTCGGAAATGCGTCATATGACTCTGCAGCTTTTCGAAATGTATTATACAGAATTTCCTTTTCCATTGTTAACTGAAAATAATCGCATCCTGTAATCTTGCATATTTTTTTTGCATTCATTATTGCGTTTTCGGAAGTGAACCCGTTATCGAACTGTACAGCACGTATCCTAAGGAAAGGATAGTCTTTTTTGAGTTTATAGAGTGTGTACGACGAATCTTTGCCACCGGAAAGTGCATAAATTACATCGTAGTTACCTTTTCCACCGTACTGTTCAAAAAGTTCTTCAATTCTGGAAAGATATTTCTTTTTATCCTCCGAACTAAGGGGAGTATATGTCTCACAGAAGTGGCAGAGGCCAGTTTCCCCATTAATTTGTATACCTGGAATCTCGGAATCCAGAACACACTTTTTACATACTAGCTTTGACATGCTTGTATTCCTCTATAATGGATCTATTGGATATTTTCCCGTTCTCGCTCAAAGGAAGGTGATCAATGAATAGTATTTCTCTTGGACACAGGTAACCTGGCAGGCTTTTTCGGCAGAATGCAAACAGCTTTTCAATTTCTGTCCCTTCCGCAGGTATGACCATGAGGCTAATTGCAGTTCCCATAAGTTCGTGGTGCACAGGTACGACAAAAACCCTTGATACTTCATTGTTTTCCTCTATGTTTCTCTCAATTTCTCTTGGGTTAACGCGATGGTCACCGATTTTTATAAGATCGTCCTTGCGCCCTAGCAGTCTGATATATCCATTGGGCAATTTCTGTGCGAGATCGCCGGTATGCAACCACCCATTTATAATTCTCTTTTCCGTGGCGATTTCATCATCCAGATATCCCAGCATAATATTGTCTCCTGTAGCAACCAGTTCGCCCGTGATGCCAGGCTTTACTGGCCTGTACTCAGAATCAAAGACATCCAGTATAACCCCTGGAATTGCTTTTCCTATAGTGTCAACAAACTCGTCCACATCTTCTGCTGGCAAGTAGGCAAGCCTTGCGGTAGCTTCAGTTTGCCCGTACATAGGGAGAATCTCAATATCGGGAGCTAACTCCCTTATCTCTTTTACAATAGACCGGTCCATTCCCCCACCTGCCGATGCAGCCGTTCTAACGTTTGAGAAGTCCTTTCTAAACCTCTCCAGATACCGAAGGAGTATACGATAAGTGCTGGGCACCCCATAGAATATGGACACATCTGACCCTATAAGGCTGAAAACCGAGTCTATAAAATTCATATTTCCAATTCTGACCGAGCTACCAGCCATTAGATGGGAGTTAATTATGGAGTTCCCAAAAGCATGATGCGGGGATATTACCAGTGCCCCTTTGTCTCTGGAACTTATACGAAGGATCTTTATTATTGACTCTGCGTTTGCTATCAGGTTTCTGTCACTTAACATAACTCCTTTTGGGGTGCCTGTAGTACCTGAAGTGTAAAGAACTAGCCGTAATTCCGGATTATTCGCTTCTGTTTCAATCTTCTTGCGCAAAAATTCTCCAGATGCACTGCCTGAGATAATTATTACAGTTCCAAAACGCTCAAAAAAGTCCTCTCCAAACCTTGAGTACTGTGTATCGGTTGTGATGATATTGTTGATATGAGCAGTATAAAGGATTTTTTCAAGACTGAATTTAGGAAATTCTATTGGCAGAGGGACTGCAATATTGGTAGATCGATACACTGCCATGAGAACTTTCACATATAGCATGCCTGATTCTGCCAGTATTGCAAACCTGCAGTGTTTAAAATCATCTAATGTTAAAACAATAGTATTTATATCATTGTCAAGGCAGCTATAGGAAACTGAGTTTTTACCCTCTTCCAGGGCAATATTTTGAGGAGTTTTTCTGGCGTACTCAGTGATATACGCATCAATTCGCATATCTTTTCACTTCGCCAGTTTTGTTATCATATTAGTAATTCCCTGTAACGAATCAAAATTTTCCGGTGTCAGCATATCTTCAGGAATCTCTATAGAATATTTCTCACAGATATAGTCCATAAGTTCAAGTAATCCAATGGAATCTATAATGCCATTTTGAGTGAGAGAATCATTGTCCTTCAAACTACTGCCATTGTCCATGAAAGAATTAGCTTTTAAATAATCTACAATGTCATTCTTTATTTGTTCCATCTATATTTCCCCCAAAGTTTTCGTTCAGTGGACCAATAATCATAAATAACGCATTTCTGCTCATAATGACGTGAGTCCTCAGTGATAATTACGTAATCCAACTATATAAATAATTTGAGCCACTTATTGGCTGACAAAAGCCCTATTTAAGACGAAATATGAATGAAAATCGATTGCATGAATTCGGATGTATTATATGATTTAATTTCTTTGCTATAAAAAAATATATATTCAGTGTTTTATCCGACAATCGGGGATTCATACATGTACGAATCAGCCTGAATAAAACAGAAATAGATGCATAGCTTTAAACTTCAGATTTCATCGAAAATCTTCAGTCCCAATCACATTCGATTTTTTGAAGACGATTTATAATGGTGACGTACGATCCCTGAGAAGTAACGATAGAGATTAAGTATTTGTTGTCCAAAACGTAAGTTGAATAGTTAACGATATTGAGATCCAGTTTCTTATTAAAAACAAGATGCATCTTTTTATTTGAAAACTTGGAATAAGCTTCTTTTAAAGTCCATATTTTTAAAAGATCGGTTTCACCTGTAATTTTGTCCACAAGTGAAGTTTTCTTATGGAAGTTTTTAAAAATACTTTTAAGAGCTAGTTTTCTAGCAAGTTCAATATCAATACCAACATCGACCTTTGAGATTGCAAGGACTGCAAGGCTTTCGGTATACGATATACAAATGCGTAGTTCATTGTGATTAAGGACGCAGACCTTCCCATATTTGTTTTTGTATGTGGATATTTCAGAGGCTGATTGCTCATTAGCAATCTTGCATATTATGTGTTTTAAAACCGTTCTGGAGACAATATATCTTTTCTTAAAGTAACTTGTCTGCAACCTCTCGAGATATTTCAATTCTATCTTGCTGAGGTAACTTGTACTGAATGTGTCATAGTTATCCAGGTCAACAAGAAAAACAAGAATATCACTCTGTTGCCACAGGTAAGGTACATATTCAAGAGAAACGGGAAAAGGCAATTTTAAGTACTCTTTGCACATGCAGTCCACTTACATATTTTATGTTTAGTATATTCCATGCTTTTCACTATTGGAAACTTGCTGATCAAGGGTATGAAAGCCGGATCAAGAAAAATTCCTGCCTTACTTAACCTTTTATGGGAATAATCTCAAAAGTTGCTGATATCAGGCTCAGTTGTAGTGTTTCCACTTTCGATGTGATGTATCTTTGTCGTTTAGCTCAGATTTATAGCTAAGTTTCATATATACTACTCCTACTTCTTTAACATACTTTATAATTCTCAAACTTTCTTAAGCATTGAGATCGGAGAATTTTAACTTATGAATAATGTGGATTGTTTATCGCCATTGACAGTATGCTGAAACTTATGTGTTGGTATTAAATTATAATTTATATTAATAATTAAAAAAAGCAATCCTAAAATATATAAACGATAAGGATATAGGGTATTCGTTTCTTAGCGCCTCTACTCAGAGGTCGCATACTTTTTATAACTAAAAGAATAGTGAGCAATATAATGCTAAAGCAACATAATTCAATCATTAACTGAGGTGTCCGAAACTGCAAACTGCGGAAGAAAGGGTAAGAGCGAGATTGATTAAGTATCTCGGCAGGGATGAAAACGGGATACGCAAGGTTGTGCTCAATCTCTTCCTGACCGGAGACAAGTTCACCACCGGTGAAGTTTACGATTACCTGGATAAAGGAAATTTTGAGGTAAGCTACCGGGGAGTGTCGGCTATGGTCGGGCTTATGAACACAAGGCTTGGAATTCTGAGCATAAATGTTACTGGAGATCACAACGTCTATTCCCTGAAAGAAAGTTATAAAAACATTGTTGGCTCTGTGCTTGAAAACTACTGAGCCACTCTTCTTGCTATCTGTTTTTGGGTAAAAATTTTGAAGTTGCTTATTGATTCTGCTAAAGCAGCGAAAAAAACGGAGTGATTAAAGACTTTGAATCTTGCTTCGAGGTACTCTGATTTACTTCAAGTAAAAACTGGGAACATTGGAGAGCTAAATACTTCCAAAATTTAGCTCGATAAGCGAGATATTAAAGACGCAAGTTTTCAGTTTTTTAATAATTCTTGTATATGTTATTGATATCGTGGTATTTTTCATTCGAACTTTTTACCCGTTCTTTGTTCATATATTTTTTATATATGAATTTTGAATATATTTTGTTATTTATTATGTTAATTGTTGTATTCGGAGTGTTCTTAATAGTTAAAAACATATGCATAAGACTTTCTCTACATTTTCCTTAAATAAGATGGATATAATTGTTTTTTCAGAATTAATCATTGAACTAATCTCAAAATTCAAAATTACTTCTCTGAGCGTCAGATCTCGATTTTCTGATTCCGAAAATAGTTTTGAGGTTTTTATTACTTTGAGGGTAAAACGTTTTCTAGATGGACTCGACAGATAGGATTTTTAAGCAAAAGAGATATTAACATCCTGGATAACAGAGATATTAAGCTCTATTGAGAATTACGTGGATATTTCTTACATCTGGATATTTTCAGGAGGAAAATTCATTAAAAAATTAAATATTTTGCCTAAGAGCATGGGAATCTTTCGGGCGGGACTCCGTTTTTTGAAAAACCGCATATTTAGTATATTTTATCACGAGTATGAGCGAAGACTCCAGATAAAGATTTTAAATTCAGAAATTCCGCATCACATAGCTGTGATTATGGATGGGAACCGCAGGTATGCGGGGCAGCTGGGAAAGGATCGAAGTTTCGGTCATGCAATGGGGGGAGAAGTTATAGAAAAGGTAATTGAGTGGTGTTATGAGATCGGTGTAAAGCAGCTTACTCTCTATGCTTTTTCTACGGAAAATTTTCGGCGCTCTGAAGAGGAAGTCGACGGTCTCTTCAACCTCATTAACGAAAAATTCCTGAAACTTTACTCTGATTCAAGGACATATGAAAAAGAGACACAGGTTCGTGTCATAGGAGATAGGTCAAAATTACCTTCTTTTCTTAATGAGTCAATTGAAAAAATAGAGAAAGCTACGGAAAATTATGGGAAGTTTTATCTGAATGTTGCCATTGCCTATGGAGGCAGGCAGGATATTATTCAGGCCGTCCGCGATATTGCAGGCTGTATTTCCAGCGGGAAACTCTCTCTTGGGGAAGTGAACGAGAGTCTCATTTCAAAACATCTTTATCCTGCCCCAGGGGTCTCTGTTCCAAATGTGGATCTTGTCATACGTACCGGTGGAGATGAAAGGATTTCAAATTTCCTTTCCTGGCAGGCTAACGGAAGTGAATGTGCAGCTTACTTCTGTGCTCCCTTCTGGCCAGAATTCCGAAAAATCGATTTTCTTCGCTCAATCAGGGTATATCAAGCCAGAGAAGCCGAAAAAAAGCAGGAACAATCATATAGAGTCTTAAAAGTTGTAAATTTCCTGGAAGTAGGAGCGCGTGAGGAAAAAGGTGAAGAGATTGGACAACTTCAGTCAATTAAAAAGCAAGGAATCTCCTGAAATACTTAGCAAATTGTAGATGTATGGAAAATGACCCGAAATAGTGCTTCGTCGTTTAAATAACTTTTTCTAAACTAAAATGCGGGAACCTAAAATGAAACGAATATCCACGTTTCAGAATTTTCCTGCCAATATTGCTTCTAAAACAGCCTTTCTTACCTGTTTATATATAAAAATAATCTCTCAGAATACCGATATATTGATATTCAGGAGACGAATATCTAAAGTGGGGAAATTTGCTGTACTTAATTTTTTATTTAAAAGCTTAGCGAGAGCTTAAAAGATATCAGTGTATTGGGGATAAATTAAATCCACTCCAGAGTTGGTCATTTAGAACAAAATCTATGGAGATCGGTGTTTAGATTAGGGGAGTTAGAATGGATATTATTAGCGAGTTAAATCTGCAATCCTATAAGACTTATTTTCAGAGAGCCTGGAAATCGGGACATACTATATGTGTAAATTTGGGGCAAGGCCATCCTTTGTACTTGTTAAAACTACCGGAAACTAAGATCATCAGATACATAGAAACTGCGATTTCATCTCTTTCGGGTGTGCAGGCAAAAATAGCTGTCAGGACCCTAAAGAAAGAAATAGGAATAACCAAAGTCCTTAAAGGCAGAATGTTTGCCTGGCAAGAAATAAAAATCTGAAGAGGCTGGAGGGATTTTTCTGGGAGAAAATTATAAAAAACCTAACCGCCTGATAAATGAAAAGAGTCCGTATCTCCTCCAGCATGCGTATAATCCTGTGGACTGGTACCCATGGGTAGAAGAAGCTTTTGAGAAAGCCAAAAAAGAAAACAAACCTATTTTTCTGTCAATTGGATATTCCACCTGCCACTGGTGTCACGTAATGGCACATGAGTCTTTTGAGGATGAAGAGGTAGCAAGACTCATGAACAGGGCTTTTGTTTGCATAAAAGTAGACCGGGAAGAAAGACCTGATATTGACAATGTTTACATGACGGTCTGCCAGGTTATTCTTGGAAGAGGCGGCTGGCCTCTTAATATTATTATGACCCCAAATATGAAGCCTTTTTTTGCAGGAACCTATATCCCCAAAAATTCCCGTTTTAGCCAGACAGGGATGCTCGAACTCGTACCCAGAATAGAGGAAATTTGGGACAGGCAGCATGAAGAAGTCCTTGAGTCGGCTGAAAAAATCACGTCTACTATACAGAATATGATCTCAGAGTCAGCAGGAGAGAGTATAGGGGAATCAATATTGCAGGAGGCTTATGAAGAACTACTGATGTCTTTTGATAATGAATACGGAGGTTTCGAAAGAGCTCCCAAATTTCCAACTCCACATAAAATTTTATTTTTACTTCGCTATTGGAGGCGCAGTGGAAACCCTGAAGCTCTTCATATGGTCGAGTATTCTCTGGAAAATATGTACAGGGGAGGAATTTACGACCACCTCGGTTCGGGTTTTCACCGTTACTCAACAGATAATATGTGGATTGTTCCCCATTTTGAAAAGATGTTATATGATCAGGCTCTTACTGCAACTGCATACACAGAAATATACCAAGTTACCGGCAAGAAACTGTATAAAGAAGCAGCAGAGGGAATTCTTGACTATGTGTTAAGAGACCTGACATCTCAAGAAGGTGGATTTTATTGTGGGGAAGATGCTGATGTTGAAGGAGAAGAAGGAAAGTACTATCTATGGACTTTAGAAGAAGTCCAAAGGATTCTTAGTCCTGAGGAGTCCGAACTGATAACAAAAGTATTTAATTTCAGTGAAGGAGGTAACTTTGAAGAAGAAATAAGAGGTAAAAAAATCGGTACTAACATTTTTTATATGTCTCGTTCTCTCGAAGCCTTAGCTGCCGAACTGAATATTCCTGTTGACGAAGTTGAGAGTCGGATAAAAATAGCTAAAGAAAAACTCCTATCAGCTCGAAACAAACGAAAAAGACCTGCAAAGGACGACAAAATTCTAACTGATTGGAACGGACTCATGATTGCGGCTTTTGCAAAAGGTTTCCAGACCTTTGGTGAGGAGAAGTACCTGAAAGCCGCCGAAAAAGCCGCCGACTTAATCCTCCGGAGACTCTACAGTCCCGATAGTCGACTGCTTCACCGATATCGAGACGGGAAATCCGGCATCTCCGGAAATGCCGACGACTATGCATTCCTGATCCATGGACTTATCGAGCTTTACGAGGCTGGATTTAAACTGAAGTATCTTAAAGCAGCCCTTTGTCTTAATAGAGAATTTCTCGAGCACTTCTGGGACCCCGTTCAGGGAGGTTTCTTCTTTACTGCTAATGACAGTGAATCACTTATTTTCAGGAAAAAAGAGTTTGCGGACGCAGCCATACCCTCAGGAAATTCTATTGAGATGCTGAATCTTCTTAGACTTTCCAGAATTACTGCAGATTCGGAGCTGGAAGACAGAGCTCAAGGGTTGGAACGCGCTTTTTCAAAACTCGTCAGAAAAATGCCCTCGGGGTATACGCAGTTTTTGTCAGCGCTTGACTTTGGCCTGGGTCCGGCTTATCAAGTGGTAATTTCCGGAAAGCACGAGTCTCCGGACACTGGACACATGCTTGATGAACTCTGGACTTACTTCGTTCCTAATAAAGTGCTGATTTTCAGACCTGAAGGAAAGGACCCTGAAATTACAAAGCTGGCAAAATATACGAAAGAACAGGTTCCTATCGAGGGAAAAGCTACTGCGTACGTTTGCCAGAACTATCAATGTCAGCTTCCTACTACTGAGGTCAATGAGATGTTAAGACTGTTGAACATATGATTATAATTAAAACTGAAGACTTTAGTCAAATGAGCTATTAAATTTAAAGTGGAGAAATGGAAAATGAAAGAATACACACTTGAAGAACTCGCAGAGTATAACGGTAAAAACGGCAAGCTTTATGTTGCCTATCAGGGCCAGGTCTATGATGTATCAGACAGTTACTTATGGGAAGGTGGTATCCACCAGGGACTACATGATGCAGGAAAAGACCTTACCGAAGAAATGGACGAAGCACCTCATGGGCCTGAAATATTTAAGGATTTTCCTGTTATTGGGACTTTGAAAGAGTAAAGTGGTTTGGACTGGATAAACATATCTGGATTGGAAATATGTCATTGAGTTGTTTGTCTCAAATGTATAAAACTATCACATCAAAAGGTGTCACATCAAAACTGTCACATCAAAAATTGTCACATTATGAAAACTTAGACTGATGTGTTATGTGTAAAAATATTTTTTCGAATAACTTTCAGGGCTGCATTAAGTATAATTGATATAAATCCATTCTTTTTTCCATGTTAATAGGACTCACAGGTACACCGGGAACTGGAAAAACCTCAGTAAGTAAGTTTCTTGAGAGTAAAAGGCACTGGAAAGTAATCCACCTTAATGAAGTGATCAAAGAAGAGCATCTCTACACCGAGATCGATGAGGAAAGGGATGCGGTTATTGCGGATATGGAACTTGTCAGTCAGCATCTTGAAGAGATTACTGGTGGAAGAGGAAATGATGTAATAATTCTTGAGAGTCACCTTGCCCACTATATCACGGATATCGCGATCGTACTCAGGCTGTACCCTCCTGAATTGAAAATAAGGCTGGAAGCACGTGGCTATTCGGAAGAGAAAATAAGAGAAAATATTGAGGCTGAAGCTCTTGATGTGATCCTTATTGAAGCCTTTGAATGGTGTAAGAAAGTTTTTGAGATAAATACGACAGGAAAGAACATTGAAGAGACAGGACAACATATAGAAAAAATAATAGATTGTATTTTAAGTGACAGTGAAGAAGAATTGTCAGAATATAGGCCCGGATCAATTGATTGGATTGATCTTGTTCCTTAATTGTTCTTGAACTTAATTCTTTCTGAATTAAAAAGAGAAGGAAATTGGTAAGGGATATGGGGAATATATCCCCGGAAGATTAAAACTTCCTTTTCCCTTAAATTGCTCAGTTACAACAACAGGACAAAAGTCCGAGGGACATTTTTAGCATTTGACTGCAATTGTAACAGTTGCACAATCGGTTTTTCCATCCTTACCTTTTATACAGTATTTGAAACTGTCAGTGCAAGATTTTTTGCAACTTGCTGGCTTTGTATAGCAGAATTTACCGTTACTCTGCATACAGACCTTGCCGCCCAGTTTTGTAGTAAAACATCCTGTAGATGTAACTTTAAGGTTGCATCCTTTGTCATTACTTAGTACGTTATAGCAACAAGACTTGGATTTACAGTTACATGTAAATGTATCGTTTCTTGCATCGGTTTTCGTTTTACAGCTGTTACTACATGCTGCTCCTGTCATTGACAGGACAAAGAAAACTAACGTGAAAATACATACTGTCTTAAACATAGTCTTTCTCATTTTATATCCTCCATAGTGTACACTCAACCACAAAAATTTTTAAAAACTATTGGTTTTTAAATCCGATTTTCACTGGCAATGAAAATATACTCTTCCGGATTAAACCCCCCGATTTATCAGGAGATATATTTTCATATGATTGAGTGAATTTTCTACATTATTTCTCACTAAACAGTGTAAATTTAAACACATGTTTGTGTTTTTATGTACTCTAACTTCTTCGAAAACACAGGTTTTTTTCAATGTGTTCATTAATTATATCGATTACGGCAATTAACCTGAGACGTCATTTGAAGGTTAAAAGTTGAAATACAGTATAACAAAAACACATAGAAAATGTCTCCCCAGTGGATCAAAAAGTTTCAAGAGTTCACACATGAAAATAGTACTTTCTTTTATAAGAAATTTTCTCTTAGAGACATCTATTATTGTTAATCGCGTTCACTTCTTTAAAAAATATTTAACTGTTATGCCCTATAAATAACAAGAGTAAAACACCTATTTGTAAATTAAATTAGAAAACTCAGAACTAGTCTCACTTACAGACAGATCTAATCTAAAAATTTCAAGGATATCTTATACTTAGACCCAGGTCTCACTTTTAGAAAATTAAAAACAAACTAAATGGTAAAGAAAATTTTAAAAACAGAGGAAAATATAATGAAGGCTGGAATAAGAGAAAAGAAAAATAAGAATAATGAAAAATAAAACGTAGATAAATGAGAACAATAAAAAATAAAACGTAGAGATAAATGAGAATAATGAAATATAAAATGTAAAGAAAAATAAAAACAAAAAGCACTATATGTAAAAAACAATAATTAAAGAAAAGCTATGTTGAGTGAAAAATATTTTTAAAATGGTTATACAACTAGCATAAAAGTAATCATTCTTATAGCGAAGAATTGTTATCGCTGGCAGAAACATTTTTCAGGCGATTTACTCCATCTATTTCCTTAATCACTTCAACGACTGACTTCGGAACAAGATGTTCCCATTTTTCCCCTGCGATCATTCGTCTCCGAATCTCCGTCCCTGAATATCTTTCCCGAATATAAAGAGGAGACTCTTTTACACAAAAACCGGCTTCCCGAAAGAGCTGAATTACCAGCGGATTATTTGAGTACACAACTTCAAAATTCGGTGTCCGGGATGCGACGTGATGGACCCAGATGGAGTTGTACCTGACGTCTTCAATAGGGAGAACATAGTGTCGGATAGGAAGATTTTCAAGTGCATTATACACCATTAGTACTCTTTCCCCTGCCGTAAATGGGTCAGTTGGTTCGTGACTTTTCTGGGCACTTCCTATGCCTACAACCAGTTCATCAACTTCTCCCGCAATCTGCTTAATTATAGCATGGTGTCCGAAGTGATACGGTTGAAAACGTCCAATATAAAAAGCTCGCACCATTCCGAATACCTCCAATCGCACTTGGTTATTTTTCTCAATATATTCTGGTTTCAGACAGTTTCACTACGGATTCCTGTCTCAAAGCTGAACTCTTTGCATACTTCTTTGAAATGTTCAGCGTTATTTTTGCGCTTCGTATCAATAAGCTTTCTTACAAGCTCAAGGCCAGGCTTGGGATCTTCCATGATCTCCATTTCTTCACGGACCATATCGAAGTACTCCTCTCCGATCTCTGTCCTTATAAAGACTGAGTTCCATCCGTCCGGAGCACCGACCGAGCCTACGGAAATATCGGCAAAGACTGAAGTGTAGTCACAACAGTGATGGCAGGGGTTTCGGGCATATTTAGCTACGTCTTTGATAGGCACGGAGTGAACCTCACCGTCACTGGTATAGACCCAGAATTTACCTTTAGTGAACTCCATCTTCCTGACATCTTCAATCTTGACTTTCATAATCTCAGGGATTATTTTCTCAAGCATCACGTCGCGATGGAAACTTTCCATACATAGTAATCCGATGATAAGCACGATTTTTTCACTTATATTTTCCCGGATCAGTCGTGCAGAATGAGCCTGGCAGGGTACACCAACCACTGCAATTCTATCATATTTTTCAAAGGCTTCCCTGAGGGCTGCAACAACCGGGTCAGAAGTGTATTTGGTTCCTCTTGTCCTCTCAACATCTTCAGCATTAGTTAATAAAACTACTTTGGGTTCCCATTTTTCGTTTCGAGTGATTCCGATTGCGCAGTCGATTTTGCCCTGCTTGAAAAGAGATTTAAGGATACCACTGGTAACTCCTCCGTCCTGGCTTCCGGCATTTTCCTTTGATCTTGCGGCAAAAAATTTGCGCACATTTGCAAGCTCATTCTCGACGAAACCGTCTACTAATGGACAGACTCTACTGCAGGTTAAACAACCTTCACAGACCAGATACCCAGCTCCTTTTTCATACAGGCTCAGATCGTTCGGATCACGGATTTCTGCCGCCTTCTTTACAGTTACAGCTCCGATAGGACATACGGCTTCGCATGCTCCACAGGCTGCGCATATGTCATGTTCAATGACTTCTGCAATCTTTGGTGGCAATTCGTTACCTCCAACACCTTTATATGCTTGCCTTACCGGCAAGACATTTTAAAAACACAAAAGAAAAACAATAAAAATATTAGATGTAATAAAATTACATCTTTGCAATGATTTCTTTACCTATAAGCTTTATTGCTTTTTCTTTGTCAGGACCGATCGGAGATCCGGCAACAATCTGGGTAACTCCGATTGCTTCGAGGTCCCTGATTCTCTTCATGCAGTCTTCAGGAGTTCCGCAGATAGAAAATGCTTCGATCATCTGGGGAGTAACAAGTCCACCCATTAAAGCTCCGAAGTCTCCCTTGGCAATGGCTGCACCTATCTGGCTCTTTGCTTCGACAGGAATTCCATGGCGCTCGAGAACAAGGTCAGGGGAACCTGCGACAATGAAAGCAACTACTACTTTTGCGGCATTGACCGCTTTTACGGGGTCCTTGTCAATTGAGAAACAAGCGTATGCTGTAACATCAACTTCGCTCGGATCACGACCGGCTTTTTCTGCCCCTTTCTTAATCTGTTCGACAGCAACTTCAAAATCCTTCGGATGGGAAGCATTAATAAGGACACCGTCTGCGATCTCACCTGCAAGTTCAAGCATCTTAGGGCCCTGAGCACCCATGTATATGGGTACATTTCCGGCTTTGAAAGCGAGCTTAGCACCTGCGAACTTGATCATTTCCCCATCCATGGAGACCTTCTGTCCTGAAATGAAGCCTCTGATTGCCTGAATTGCCTCTTTGGTGGTTGCAAGAGGCTTTTCCCATGCAATACCCATGGCATCGAAGGTTGCTTTGTCTCCGGGTCCAAGGCCGAGAACTGCCCTACCACCTGATATCTCAGCAATTGAAGCAATGCTGGATGCAGTAATTGCGGGATTTCTAGTGTAGGAGTTTGTAACACCGGAACCGATCTTAATACTGTTAGTGTTCAGGGCAAGAACGGTAAGAGTGGAGTATACATCACGGTTGTTATAATGGTCAGTGATCCAGACATTGTCGAATCCCTGCTGTTCTGAGAGCTTTGCGTAATATGCGATCTTTAAGGCGGGATCGCTCGGCACAAATTCGATTCCGAACTTCATCTCAAGTTACTCCTATTACTGTATATTGGTTAAATGGGTCCGTTTTTTGTCCCCAAATTATTATCTTCTAATAATAATTAATATCCGTTATAATAGACATTAATTATAACCTTATATGATTCACATAACAGTATTTAAGAATCTATATATATTTAACTGTATTAAACGAGTTATATAATAATTGTCGTATTTAAATAATTTACTTGTTCTTTTTCATAGCAGACTATTCAAATCTGGATTACACAAAAAACATGATTATATCAAGATTTACATAGTTATACTGAGAAATCAATTGCAGTAACCATCCTAATTAAAATCTTACTTCTAAAATATTATGGATTTAATACTATTTATTTATATTTCAAGTGCGTAAATCCCAATACCTTAAAAATCTTTTTCAGAAATTGGCACTTGAACTTCAGTTTTAAACTGTATTGACTTGGACCATAAGATAGGAATTAGGATATGCTGGGTTTTTTTCAAAGAAATAATCTTTCGAACTGGCAAAAGGTTTATATTGGAAAATGGCATACGGCGAAAACTCTAGAACTCTATAACTATCGGGCGAATATTGAATGTAGATATAAAAGCAAGAATTTGTGCATATCAAAGAAAATAAACTTGAAGAGTGGTGTAGCGATTTTTTGAGATGTTCAATTTTACATAAAAAATTCAGAGAAAGTGCTAAAGAAAAGTCATTAAAACACAACAAAATTTACACTCTACTTAAAAACATTGAAAAAGATACAAATAATTCTTCTTTTACGCTTTCATCTTAAAAATATAAAGCATTGAAGTCGTTACTCTACCTTACTTATTATACTTCACGATAATACATTTTTACGTTACTACAATACTTTACTGCAATATTTGTTTTGTTTTGTTTTTTTTATTTTTATCTTATTTTAACATGTAGATATTGCCAGAATCAGACCACACTATAACGTTGCCGGATATAGCTGGGGTTTGTGAAGTATTGCCAGATGTTAACTGTTTACTCTTTCCGGTATTTATATCGTGTATGTATAAATCACCTGAGTCTATATTCGCAAGGTTGTTGTGCTTCAAGTACACAATCTTGTTGCCGTTCGTATCAGTTGAACCACCAGTATCATATCCAGTTTTGTCATTACCTGTTGTAACTTCTGTTTGTTGTCCGGTAGTAATATCATACATGCGGATATTGCCAAGTCGGTTGTAAAAATCCGACCATACCACTTTGTCGCCATAAGTATGCGAAAACATATTATCACCATACTGGCTGACATCTATTGCTTTTTTAGTAGTAATGTCATATACGTAAATTTGTGGAGTGTCCTCGGTAGAATAAGAGTCATATGAGATCATATTAGCATAAATGTCAGGATTGTTTCCACCTGCTATTTTAGTCTGCGTGGATGTAGATATGTCATGCATGTAAACATAGGAATTTGCACTCCATACTATCCTGCTGCCGTAAATAGCAGGAATGCTGCTTTTGTCTACATTCTGTATGATGTAAGTTTTTGAGGCTGTTGAAATATCATATACCGTAAGCCTGGGGATTTCACTGCTCTCATCATGCCAAACTAACTTGTCTCCTGAAATCGCTGGATGAGATGCTGCAGAAGAGTTAACTGCAGTTTCTTTTTTGGTCGTCAGGTCATAAACATGAATAACACCGTTGTTTGTCCAGGTTACTTTACCATCATCAATAGCAGGCTCAGATCCACTACCTATTTTTGTAAATTGTTCAGCTGAAGCCACTGTTGATATCAGAATCAAAAATATAAGGACTAACGTTATCGAAAATAATTTCCTTTTCATTTTTACCCCACCGTATCCGTTAGCAAAGTCCTAAACTCTTCTGAGTTTATTATAACAGCACAATTCATACAATTTTAATTTATATTTAGTAGTTTGATCTACCTATTAACTTATAATTACTTATTAACTTATAATATTAGTTATTATATAAATAAAAGAACTATATAACATAACTAAAAAAGTAGAATGAATTCTAATTTTACCTGCATATCAGTACTCATTAGGTTTTACTACTTTTTGTGTAACTATTCAGGGTATAATTATCGGCGCTCTTTTGAGCGCCGCGAGAATACCCTTTAAAACAGGTAAATCATTCTTTTTTATTGTCGAAATATATGCTCTAATTCTGCAGAAAGCTTCCGCTCCTTGCATGGTCCTGAAAGTTCCTGATATTTTCTGCTGTAGCTTCATCATCCTGACATCTCTTTCTGCTTGATTATTCTCAAACGGAACTTTCAAGTCTGTCAGGAATCTCAGAATCTTTTCTTTATGTTCTATAAACCTATCAAGCAGATTTCTTGCTTTGGTTTTAGGATTTATACCACGTTTTCCTTGTCTTTCAGGATTTAAAGAAGGTGGATTTTCTTCAATTCCTTTCTCGACTAAAGCATTGAACCTTTTTTCTAATGCCTTAACTTGTTCAAAATCCAGATCTTTGACCTGCTCTTTGCACTCATCAGCATACTTTTTCATTTCAGATAACAGCTCATTCATACCTTTAGCCCATTGCTGTTTATAATTCTCTTCAATTCCAGTAAGTTCTCTCTGGAGATGAGCATTGCAAAGAGCATGATCACAATTATAACCGTTGTAAGGTTTCCATCCATCGTGAACTGCTACCCCTTTAAACTCTGGAAGAACTCCCATAGCATCAATAGCTTCGGACCCTCTTTTTGGATGAGCAAGATAACATGTGTATTTGTCAGTAGAAGCTACATGAAGCCAATGTATTTTTCCTTGAATTTTCATCCCAGTTTCATCACAATGGATAACAGGAGAAGCTATTACCTTTTCTCGAATTATGTTTTCAAATTCTTCAAGGTTCTGGAAACATTCTCTTTCTGCTTTAATAATAGTAGCAGAACAGATTTTTATCCCCATTACATCATTAAACAATTCAGAAATCCTTTCGTAAGGGATAAACTGATAGTTCTTACAGTAAATTGCTGAAGCTAAAATATTAGGACCATATTGAACTGGATATTTTACTGATTCTGGAAAATCAGCTTTATTTAATCTTCCACAGTAAGGACAGGTCTTTATCTGACTTTGATGCTCCGTAACAGTAAGATTTACAGGTGGAATATCAAAAATCTGTCTTTTCTCATAAGCTTCAGCTTCAATATCCACAAGAGTGTGTCCACACTCTTTGCAGCAACTCAAAGAATGTTCAATTATCTATTCAGGATTATCAACCATTTCAAGAGTTGTTCCTGAATGACCTTCTTGACCTCCAGGTTTCTTACCACTCTTTTTACGCAGACTCTTGGGATTAGGTTTTCCTTTGGAAAAATAGTCACTAGAAGGAGGTTTACTGCTGTTTCTACTGTTTTGATTTAAACGAGATTCTAAGGTTGTCAATCTTTCAGTAAGAGCTTTAATTTGAGACTCAAGATTTATAATATAAGCAATAACTTCAGGGTTTGAAGCACACAAAGCAAGAATCTCTTCACGTTTCATCAAGCAAGAAAATGATTAATTTTATATCCAATTTTTCCTCGGAAAGAGGAAAAATTGGCTAGCCTTAACAAGGCTACCTGAATAGTTACAATTAATTAAAGTAAAGAGGGCTGTGTAGAAATCTCCTAATTTTGATTTTAAGAGAGAAATTTATACTATTCTATTCGATTCCTTATTCAAGCAAAATTAGTACCAAAACATTCTTCAGGCATCTAATATTTTTCCTTGGGAAAGATTCTTAAAACCAACTTATAGTTATTTACTAACCAATAGTTATTTAATAACCTATAATTATATTATCACTTAGAGTTACTCAATAGATGGAGTAAATGAAATGAAAATAGAATCCTTGAAATTAGTTTATTTTTCACCTACCGGAACAACAAAAGCGATTGTTCAGGGCATTGCGCATGGTATTAATCCAGGCACCGTGGAATTAATTGATATTACCAAACCTGACGCAAGAAAACAACCACTACTGGCCTCGGAAAATGAATTGCTTGTTATTGGAGTTCCCGTATATATGGGAAGAGTGCCGGCATTAT
>Ga0074193_1000720_pt1 | contig 50161 bp, 37 predicted proteins | sample EPASupsiteHSE605_FD_64523 | JGI IMG/M metagenome (GOLD analysis project Ga0074193, IMG submission 64523) | Bioremediated contaminated groundwater from EPA Superfund site, New Mexico - Sample HSE6-05 | ecosystem: Environmental > Aquatic > Deep subsurface > Groundwater > Contaminated ...
CATCTTAGTGTTGTTGAATATCTAGTTAATCAAAAAGCTGATATAAATGCAAAAAATAATGGTGTTGATTTTTTATATTTAATATAACTCTTCTTCATTTTGCTGCTCAAAATGGTCATCTTAGTGTTGTTGAATATCTAGTTAATCAAAAAGCTGATATGAATGCAAATGATAAAAATTATTGGACCCCTCTTTGTTATGCTTCTTGTAATGGTCATCTTAAAGTTGTTGAGTATCTGGTTAATCAAAAAGCTGATATAAATTCAAAAGAATTTAGTTTTGCATTTTAGTTTTTTATATGACTCCTCTCCATATAGCTTCTTATAATGGCAATCTTAGTGTTGTTGAATATCTAGTTAATCAAAAAACTGATATAAATGCAAAAAATTATTATATTGAGTTTTCAAATTTCATTGGACTCCTCTTCATTTTGCTGCTGCTAATGGTCAGCTTAGTGTTGTTGAATATCTAATTAATCAAAAAGCTGATATAAATGCAAAAGATAATGAAGGCATGACTCCTCTTCATTTTGCTGTCGAAAAGATTCATCTTAGTGTTGTTGAGCATCTAGTTAATCAAAAAGCTGATATAAATGCAAAAGATAATGAAGGCATGACTCCTCTTCATTTTACTGCTGCTAATGGTCAGCTTAGTGTTGTTGAATATCTAGTTAATCAAAAAGCTGATATAAATGCAAAAAATAATGAAGGCATGACTCCTCTTCATTTTGCTGCCAAAAATGGTCATCTTAGTGTTGTTGAATATCTAGTTAATCAAAAAGCTGATATAAATGCAAAAGATGAAAATGATTGGACTCCTCTTCATAGAGCTGCTGAAAATGGTCATCTTAGTGTTGTTGAATACCTAGTTAATCAAACAGCAGAGATTAATGCATCATGAATCTGATTTCTTTCAAAAAAAAATTTGTACATTTTGAGCTAATTTGATATAATATAGCCATTATATGCATTAGAGAAATTTGAAAATCTTCATATTGTGAGAAACAATGATATATTTAATGGATCAAATATTTGAGGGAGTATTATAATATCTCTCCAAACGTGTTGTCAATAAAAAAAGATTTTTTTCATACACCAGCTCCTCTCTATGAAAGAGTTTTCTTTCTTTAAACATATTTTCTGTTTTTATGTTGTGTTTTTGTATAATATACTTCAAAAATCCTCTTTTTAACAGTTTACTAATGATCATTTTCAATTTGGACAGGTAAAACTCTGATTACTTGAGAAAACTTGGGATTTTTATTTTCTTGTCGTTCCAGAAATCACTCCAGATTATTTGGACTGCAAAGCATCTCAGCTGGAAATAACCTGAAAAATGTAAACCTCGATAAAAGTGGTTTTTTACGTTATTAATAAAATACTCTTAAATGAAACATATATACGAAACCGAGTATTCGAGCAAATTTATCCGTCCCCAAACCACAGTGACAACTAGATCTGTTGTTACTGAAGAATCTAAGGCGACATCTGGCTTCGGATCGAATAATTCTGTGTCTCCTCTTGAGTTAAATGTTCTTGAGGACCGAAAACTATATCAGAATACATTGTCTCATGAAATGCATTCTCGTCAGTCTTCTATTATTAACAGACCTCAAACTGATGTAATCCATCGAGCTGTTATGGAAAGGTCTGGATATTGGGGAGAAAATACCAGTTTATCAAAGGCGCAAAAAGATTCCGCCGAACCTATTGCCACAACCAATGCTGTTACATTCAAAAAGACACAGTCTTCACATGAGAGATTCTGGAAAATTGATAAACAATTGATTGGTAAGAAGGAAGCAAATTCTTTCACAAGGCAGCATATATTTGCTCCAAAAAGTGTTGAATCAGAATATGTTTCGACCGAGCACACAGCATATATGGGAAAACAGATAAATCGAGGCATATCTATACCCAACAATACAGTTATCGAAGATAGTGGTTTTTCTAAATCTACATTTCCAACCAAATCGTCTGTTGTCCCACTCTCCGACATCTCTCCTTCAGATTTGCATCCAATTGAGCTAAAGAGAATGAAGTATCGGAACACAATTGAGTATCAGAATTTGTTTAATCCTAATCCATATGTGTCAATCAACCATCTGAATTATCAGCCAACAAATACAATCAAAGAAAGGGCTCGGACAGCTATGCCAATGACAAGAAAGGGTAACAGTGGATACTGCTCAAATTCAATAGTTCATGCAGGCCCTCCTGGTGATCCAAAGACATTTAAGACAGGAAAAACCGAATCCTCAAAGGCTTTTAAGAATCCCGAGCTAGGTTTCAGAGGTCACATTCAAGCCACTCCTAATGTAATGGAGAAATCAGGGTTTTGGGGAAACTAAATGAATTAAAGTTTAATATTTAATTACAAACATTTAAGTATTTCGCTGACCATTTCTTTGATTGAAGGATTAGTTAACAGTTGGGTTAGTTGAGATTTCCTTTTGGATACAAGAGGAACCAATTCTTTGAATCTACAAAATCCTTTTATTGATGATAGAGCATAAACCACAAGAGATTTATCATCCAAATACATAAACAAATCATCAAGTACGACTGCAAATGAGCTCAAAAACCCATTTTTAGATATTGTATCGATTAAAACTAAAAAAGAAACAATTAATTGAGTTTCCTTTTTCTCAAGTACAATATTCCTATACTTATCTACTAATTTGGAATTATCAATTGCTTTGAGGAAATGCTTATCGATTGGAATCCTTCTCATATAGTATGAAACAAGTATACATTTCTCACTTGATCCTAAAAGATGAGAAAAAAAGGATGCCACATACTTAGTTTTTGCTAATTCTTGCCTGTATGTTGGATTAGCCATCAAAAAAGTGAACAATTTCAGGATCATTGGCAAATTGATAAATGGTTTTCTCAGCCAATTTGTGTTCTTTGATATTAATAATCCGTATTCGGGCTTGTTAGCCAATTCATAAAGTACAACTACAACCAGCTTATCTTTGTGAATTTGTCCTATTAATGAAGAAACAATATTTTCTTGATTAAATTCTGGGTGATACCTAAGAATGAAGGATAATGCTGAATTCAGAGATTCATCATTTGAAATTATTTCACCAAGTTTTTCGTTTGGAAAACCAAGACTCTTCAAATCATTATTGAAATCAAGTAGGTACGATAAGGCATTAAGACAATGAGATGTTTCGCCAATTGGGCAAACCTGAATTAAGCCAAGCAAGGCATTCCAGCATTGATCATGCATTGACCCAATTGACTCCACTGTTTTCAGCAAAAAAGCAACATAATTCGATGATATATTGACAAAATAGCGAAAATTAGTAAATAAAGGAATAAATGTTTCTCTTTTTTCATGTATCTCTTCGATTTCGGGCAACAAATTATTGAAAACCACTAATGATTTGGAAGGATCCTTTTCAATAATTTTTGACATTGCATCTTCACCAAAGCGATAAAATTGATTTGGCGAGGATTTTGATACCAAATACAAAATTTCAAAAACACCATCCAAAAATATATCAATAAAAAACACTAAAGAAGAATAGTTCTTGCTTAATGCAAACATTTCACAAGTTTCCTCGTCTTGAATCATGCGATAAATACTATTAAACACATTTTTAATATAACGATTTCCATCTTTCTTTGAAACAATCTGAAAAGCACTACCAACAAAATTATTAAAATCAGATTTCGAAATATTCGAAATATATTGCTCAAAATCGTTTTCATTTTGGGAATCAAGCACTTTTTGGATTTCTTCCATTAAAATCAATGTCACATTTCGTCTTTTTGATAAATCAAAATATAAGCATTGGGATGACTAACAGGGCATTCAGTCTTATTAACCATAGAATCATTAAAATGGTACCATTCAGATAGCTTTTGATCTTTCACAATGGATGTATAGTGCCCTCCACTTGTGTCTCCCCCATGAAGGATAACACCTACTAAAGAATATGTATTCATTACATTGGTATTCGGAAATAGGGTGTGATCAAAATTGGCTGGATATTTCACGGTGATATTGTTTTTTCTAGATATCATTGATCCACCGAAGAATCTCTTGAGATGAATGATCAGCACATTAGGTAATCGTTGAATTCCAGTTTTCTGCATTGCTTTAACTTTTTGTTGGCACGAATTACAAAACCATTTATTTTTTTCATCAAGTGTATTTGTTTGTGAATAGCATTCAATACAATTTTGGAGGCTAATTTCAGATGCTTTCGGTAGTGGAACAGATAGAAACATGAATGGTTCTGTTGTAATACTTGTGTTATTGCATTTGGGACATAACACACTACAGAATAGCTGGCCGAAAAAGATATCAACTAATGGAGATTTGTGATTCTCAAGATAGGCTGCCCAAGAATCCCATTCTGAAGGAATTGTAACACTCTCTCCATTAGCTCTTCTAGATTGGTTTAGGTCTTCGTGAAGGCTATCAAGTAACATTATTAGCAACTCTTGGGCATCATGTTGACCAAAATTGCGGAATATTGGGCAGTGGGAAATTAGAGCACTACGAAGCTTCGTGGGATCAATGATGTCATTATTAATCTCAGGATTACATATAATATTATGAAATGCAATTGAAATATCACCATGGGAACCTTTGGTGTTATTCCTATTAATTCTTTTCCTGTCAAAGTTGCTCCCAAATATTTCGATGAGTGGCTTGATCCGCATGATACACTGAACTGAAGCATTAAAAAAACATGTATTCCCAAGGTTTTTCATCCCATGAACATTTGGATAATCAATTTTTGCATCAGAATATTTAATTTCCATGATATTGGGTTTATTGCTTGGTTGAATAACTTTCTGACTAGGTTTCTTTGCTATCTTCCTCAATCTGATCTCATTATGATTATGATCTTTAAACATGTCTGAAAGGATAGCTTGATCTAAAAGTTGTTTGTCGGCATATAATACTTGAAAGTCTTTTGAATACTTAATTAAATCCTGAATTCTGTTTTTCAGATTTAAAACGGTCCATTTCTTATCACATACAATGTTTTTTAAAGGAAAATCAATCTTTTTCAGGAAATCTCGACTCAACACATCAAACTTAATGGAATCTTTTTGTTTAATTAATACAGGATTGCTATTTATTGGGCCTGAAAAGTAATAATATAGATTATCAGCATTTGGTTTTTGATCTCCCATACACGTTTTCCAATTTGACTTTTTAATGAACATCTGGATTTTGCTTTGGTCTAAATAAACCTGATATTGATGTGGAATTTTTCCTCTATCCTTTTTATCAATTAAATAAAATGCATCCAATTTTATTGTTGCTTTCATAATAAAAGTTGGACATAGTCAATTAATTTTAAACTGACATAGATTTTGTTGAAAAACTATGTATTGCATTCCAAAGATGAAATATTCCATATTAGAGTGTTTTAAGTAGTTAGTTTTTGTTAGTTTAGTTTTCACTTTTAGATTTTATTTAATCGTCGTAAAATATATATGATGTTTTTTGTTTATGTTTTTTTTCGATTGTTAATTGAAGAAAATGAGTATAATGTGTGTGAATCTACTAAAAATTCGTCAGAAACTGTTTCTGTTTTTGTTTATGATCAATATATTGATGTTTATCTCAAAATATTATCGAGACAAGGCTATAGACTGGTTTTTGGAGAATTTTTTGATCCAAAATTGATAATTAATGATAAAAATGAATGCCCTAATGGATTTTTAAATAATTTATCTCAATGGGAAAAGGTGGAGATTAATAATAGAATGAACAAGCACTATTTTCTCAATTCATTTTTTTTCCATTTGGCAATGATATTTGTTTTGATCATTATCATATTTTTTCACGCACACCATTTGTTGAAATCTATATATAAGAGTTCAATGATATCTATTAAGTATAATCCAAATAGTAATGCCAGCGAATCCAATAGAATGAGAATAGAGTCGTTTAAGAAAAATGATTATTATCTTGTTAACAGACATATGGGATTTCCACTTTTTAAATCACATTTTGTTGAGTTAACAATATCTGAGCATATTCCAATTTCTCCAATATCGAACAATCATAATATTGATAATGGTGTGTACCAATTAGATGAAACTGAAAACCATTCAATGATTGAAGTATCAGTTATATGTTCTGATTCAAACAATATTTGTCTTGAGTGTGATTTCAAAGAGTGGAAAATTGAATTATTTGAAGAAGATCCTAAATTATATTGGTCATCTTCAATGTCTTACAGCATTTTTATCATCTATGCATTATCATTTTTTAACGAAATATTCAGTGACGATGATTCAATTCAACAAAAGCTAAATGATTTTGCTGATTGTTTCGAACTTGATGGAATAGGTTTTTTTGTTTATGCAAAAAACTCTCTCAAACCTATTTTTTTAAAGTCGATCAATGAAATAGATGTGGTTCAGTCAACTCAGACATTTATTGGATCAAATTTGGAAGGATTTATTTTTAATTCAAAGTTTCTGACCATTGGAGCATGGAGGATTGGTGTTTCTGTGATTAGATTTGGCCAATCATGTTTTGTTTTAAGTGTAATTAGGAAAAACAACAAATGGGTTATTCGTGCTGCTGAACAATGGTTTTTATTAAAATCAGCAATGATATTTTCCACATTATATTCGTTTTGTTCAAAATCACATGATCAAGTCCTATGGGAAGCTTTTTATGGAACATCTCTGTTGACAAATGTCTTTTTCTTTAATTATCCTGTTGATAATTTTGAAAAATGTGTATATTTTGGTGCAATTAATGGCAATAATCCATCCCATAGTATTATTCATCGAATATGTAGTATGATCAACGAGTATAACGTCAAAACCACTCCTGAGATATCATGCATCAAGAGTAAGGGAATGTTTTCATCAGTATTTTCCAAAAACTATTCCGATTTTGATGGAAAATTCTATATTACTGGGATTCTTTCTGGTGTTGTTGATATAGAACACCAAAGAGCTATGAGTTTTGTACAAATTCAGAAACTATTTTTATTCAGAGATGACTTATCACTTATTAGCACTAAACTAGGATCATTTTTGGGATTTTCTCAGTCAAATCACTCATTAAAAGATTACATTGACTTTCAATCCCTGAAAGAGTCTTTAAATGGCAAGAAACAGACTATTTTCCAAATTGGTGACCACGGAAAAGCCAACAAATCTTTTTTAATGATTCCATTTTTGGGAACGCAATCGAATATTATTGGATATGTGACTCCATTGGATTTTTATTCGATCATTCCAACAACAATAGCCGAGATATCAGATACCTTAATGGTTTCAGTATGGCTAATCAATGCAGAAACACAAGAAACTGTATGGGCAGTTCTAGGTACCGATATGCTTAGCGACCATGAAAAGAAGTCAATTTCACTGAAAAATCTTTTTAAGTCATGCCATCCTGAAGATTTAGGTAAGTTAGAAGGGGGCATTGCACATTCGTCGAAAGTTTCCAACTCTAACCTCACATTTGACATAAGGTTAAAATCCAGGTCTAATGAATATGAATGGTATCATGTTTATTTCTCTAGGAGACCTGGGAACTATTATATCGCTGCATTTTATAATGCAAATGAAATGAAAAACACAACATCTCAATTGATTGAAGCAGATTTGATACTGAATAATGCTTTGAATTATGCTGATGTAACATCATGGACTTTTGATGATTGTAGTGCTCCTCAAAGAATTCAACCCATTAAACCAAAGAATAATGTACCTTGGAGTACAAATTGGACAACTATCAAGTATCATGTTGCCAGTGAATTTCAAGATGTCATGTCTCATGCTTTTTTAAATTCTTTACAGAATGGTGGAACATTTTCTTTCGAAGTACCTTTTTTATTTGAAACAATAAGATGGTTATCATTTCATGGAACCTCAACAGGTAAATCTGGGAAACTAATAGGAATATATTTTGATATCACCACACTTAAAGAGGCAATTGATGATGTTGAAACAGAAAAAATTAAAATTGAAGAAGCTTTAGCGGCAAAATCCACATTTTTAGCTAATATGACCCATGAATTTAGAAATCCACTGAGTGGGATTTGTGGATTAATCGAATTGCTTGGATTAACCCAAATTAAAAATGAATATAAAGAAATGGTAACTTGTTTGGAAGACTCATTTCAAAAACTACAACAATTGTTAAATGATGTACTGGATCTAGCAAAAATCGATAGCAAAAAGTTGAAACCTAATTATATACAATTTGATCCTATAAGTGTCTGTTCTGAAGCCATTACTGCATTTTATCCATCATCTCTGAAGGGCGGTATTCAATTAATGGCTCGAGCATCTCCATCAATACCACTGGTGTATTTTGGTGAACCTCATTTCTTATCAAGAATTATTTCTAATCTTCTTTCCAATGCCATAAAGTTTACTCCATCAGGAAGTGTGGCTATATCGATTTGTGATAAAGAAGCACAAGAAAGATCATATATTCAGATCAAGGTGCGAGATAGTGGGATAGGAATTAGTGCAGAGAATCAAAAAATCATTTTTGATAATTTTTCTCAAGGAGATTCTTCAATTACTAGACCGTTTGGAGGGATGGGAGTTGGCTTATCTCTTGTTAAAAAGATGCTTGAAATAATTGGTGGAACCATTTCTTTAAAGAGTTCGCTTGGACACGGATCTGTTTTTAAAGCAAGAATTCCATTTGAACCGTTGTTTATTCCTTATGTTCCTCAATCATTCAAAGAAAGACATATTCAACTTCTATTACTTATCAATTCGGAATTTGCACAAAAGGATTCTGAAGAATGTGCCAAATTTTATAGTTTTGAAATGATAACAGATCCAAATCTTGTGAGTGATAGATTATCTATAATTGTTACATCATTCGAAACAATTGAGTTATCTCTATCAATTCATAAAAAATACCCTGATTCATTGATTGCTTTAGTCTGTAATCCAGGCTCTTCTCTTAAATACCATGATCCAAGTATTAGGGTTTTTTATCGACCATTTGCTGCAATCTCATTAATGAGAGCATATTTGAACATGTATAGAAAGAAACAAGTAGAAACCAGGAAAAAATCGGTTAGTTTAGACTTCTCAAGATTAACAATGTTGGCTGCTGATGATAGTATTACTAATCAACTTGTAATTAGGAAGATTTGCGAAAAAATTAATTGTAGAATAGTGATAGTTGAAAATGGAATTGAAGCTATCGATGAATTGAATAATAACCATTTTGACATAGCTTTATTTGATCAACATATGCCATTACTAGATGGAAAAGATCTTATTCGTCAAATCAGACACTCCAATCAAAAATGGGCAAATATCCCAATTATTGCAATGTCAGCAAGTTCTAACAAAGAATCTGAAGCTGAAATAATTGCAGCAGGTGCTAATATTTTTATATCTAAGCCTATTTTAATTTCGAAATTGAAACAAGCAATAATTATTGCTTTGGAATCCAAGTCCCAAAGCTAATTCAATTGAGGATGACTTTAACCCGGGATATATCCCATGGGATATATTATTAAATTAATGTTTGTAATTTTTTTTGCATTTTCACTTTGTTTCGACCCGAAAGACCCATATTTTGGATATCAATTTAGTTTAAAAAATGATGGCCAAAATTATGGAATCGAAGGAGAAGATATTGATATTGATCCTGTTTGGAGTAATGGACATTTTGGCCAAGGAGTTCATGTGAGCATAATATCAAATGGTTGTTATTATCAACATAATGATTTGAATTCCCATTTTGATATGAATAATTCTTGGAATTATTTGACTTGGAACAATGATCCTAGTCCTCAGTCTATCGAGTCCAAAGGAACAGAATTAGCTGGAATTGTAGGAGCATCAACAAATAATGTGTGTACGATAGGAGTAGCTCCTGAGAGCATAATTTCATGTATGAATCTTGATAACACGAACTTCAGCAAAATGAACCTTATTGATAGTCTGAAGAGAGGCAATCCGATTATTAGAGTTAAACTTTTTGCTTCAAATCATTATGAAGATGATGTAACAGAAGAATTAGAATCATCACCCTCATCAACTGTATTCATTACCACATCAGGAGAGAAGAAAGGGAATAATGATGATTGTAATTCTAGTCCTTTTGCTCGAAATCCAAGGATGCTTGTTGTTTCTGAAACAAATCATAAAGGTGCGCATTCATCATGGAGCCAATCAGGTACTAATATACTTATTTCTGCTACAGTTGGAGGGAGTTCATCTTTTTCTAATGTAACATTTCCTTCTCAGCCAGGTTTAGGTATTTTTGATGTTGATAGTTGTAATAATCAGATCAATCCAAAGGGAACAGGGGCAGCCTATGTTGCAGGCGCAATTTCATCTTTATTAAGCGAAAGACCTGATTTGAATTGGAGAGATATTCATGTTTTAGTGGCAATTTCATCAATGAAAAATGATCCGAAGCATTTTTCTTGGCTAAGAAATGGAGCAGGATATCTATACTCAGACTATTATGGTTTCGGAACAATCAACTCAGATTATTTGTTGTATTTTGCTCAAAAATGGAAATCAATGCCTGAGCAGTTTTCTCAGACCAAAGTTTATTCTAATATGTTTTTTGTACCAGTATTGAGAAGTGGATCTTATGATTTTAATTTTTCTATTGATTCAAATATTGTTTTTGTTGAATATGTGATGTTATCATTTGGGATTGAAGAAAATGATGTATCTTTGTTAAGAGTATATATAACATCTCCCAGCGGAACAAAGATTAATGTTAAGAAAATGACATTTAACCACACAACTACTCATTTAGAATATACTATCAGGGGCTTTTTTGGGGAAAATGGAAATGGAAATTGGACTGTTCATTTGGTATCTGACTCATTATTTAGAATAATCAAAATTATCAATTCGAGTTTTATTCTCTATGGTACAAAAACAAAGCCCCAGTTTAACAAACCCCAAGATCTTTATGGACATAACTCTTATGAAAAACCCTCTAAGTCTTCGTTGGTTGAGATTGAAATTGAAGAATCCAAAAAAAACTGTGGAAACCCTTTTTTTGTCAATATTTCATCAAAGGAAAATACTATTGTAGATTTATTCCTTGGTGATATTCAAAGAAACAGCAAATGGCCTTTAGGGGTTTCAGTCCCCTTAGAAACCAAGAAAATTGCAAGTATTAATGTTCCTTGTCACTTTCTTCATTCATCCCATTTGTTTTTGATTGCAGAGAATTCTGAAACTGGAGTATGGGGTGAGGCTGGATTTGAAATTGAAAATGCGAAAAAAGACTTGGTTTTGTTGAAACCTAACCGATACCAGGTGATTAGAAAAGAAAACAACCACATAAGCATTGATGTATCTTCAGCATTATCTCTACCTTATATACCTGATGGATTAGAATTTCAAAAAGGTTTTGTATCAATATATGATATGGATAAGAATAACATTATTTACTCATCAGTCGAAATACTTAATGGAGCTATTTTGCTGGAATTCAATATGACATTGTCATGTCCGAAATGTATATTATCTGTTGTTCCATTTTGGTATTATCCAAGCAATGATTGCATTTCCATGATACAACCTATTAGTATATTAGACCCACTAGAGCCTCAACCTCAAAACTGGCCAATCCCATTAAATGATTATTGTCCCTTGCCCCCTGGTATTTTGACCCCCACCCCATCACCTGATCCATCGCAAACAAATTATCCATCTTCAACAGAGATTCCCTCTGCATCAAACATTCCTAAATACAACAATAGAGCCCTCATTAGTTCTGTGATATTTGTAGTAACATTCGTAATTGGTGTAGGGATCTTCTTTACAGTGAACAGAGAACAAATTGATCTTAATAGTTATATGCTTGTATCAGAAAACCAATATACATAATCAAGTTTTTATACATACATTAACGAAACACCAATTTATACAGCAAAAAAGCAATGACAATTCCAACAGCAATGTATATCACTGATGATTGATTGCTAGATGGTACATCATTCTTATTTGGGGGCTTCTTCACAACAGGTTGAATTGGTTCATTATCTTTAATATTGGGCTGCTCAATTTTTGGTTCGATAAGCTTAACTTCTGGTATTTCTTCAATTTTATGCCGTATCATTGGAATGTCAACGATATGGGGCTTCGGAACAAAACCAGCTAATTCAGGAATGAATTGGTTGGCTGATTTCACAAATAAAGTTGATACTAATTCAATTACCTTTTCTTGGTCTGTTATTCCATTTTTCATATCCTTAATTATTTCTTTTTTCATTAGTCTTTTCCTGAAGCCCATCCATAGAATTCGAGTATCTTCTTTCTTCCATTTCCGAAGAATAGGGCGCATTTGAATCAACCTCAGTTTTCTAGGAGACTTTGATTGTATAGCATTCGCAATAAGATTTTCCTTTTGTATTTTCATATTATACTCCATTCCAATTATTGACCACATCAATGATTTAGCGTTTCTTTCATTTTTTATGCGAGTTTCTCTCGATTGAAATTCTTTAATTTTCTCCAAATATTTTGTAGAAAGCGACGAAAGATGCAAGAAACTCATAAGTTATGACAGTTTATTTGGACTTCAGCCTCTTTCGATCTTTGCTTAATGAATGCAGAGAGGCTACATCATCATCTCTTTTCTTTGTTGGGGCATTTTTTTTCGGTGGGAGAGGTTCATCATCATCAATAAATGTTGAAGACGAATCTTCAATATTGGATATATTCCTTCTTGGCCTTACAGCCTCTTCATCAATCAGATCATCACTATTTGACTCCAATTGCTTTTGCCTGAATGGAACTCTCTTCTGCTGAATTCTGGGTTCATTGGCGAGCAATGTCCTTTTTGTCATCTTTCCACCTTGATCATCAAACTCTTGGGTCTGAAGCTCATTTCTTCTTGTGTGAACCCTCTTTCTTTTCACAGAGCTGGAATCACCTCTTGCACTGCTCATTTCAGATTGAGATCCAACAGCAGATGTGGTATTATGGGGTTCTGGTATAGGAGGCAAAAATCCAGATGACACGAATTGATCCATAGCTTGAAGTGTTCGAGTATTAGGTTCCGAAATAGGTGGAAATATCGAACTATTTGCAGTTACTGTTGTTCCTGGCAATGAATCATTTAATGAGTCGGGTTCTGATATGGGACCAAAGAAAGAGTCTTCGCTTCCTCTTCTCGATAGACTCAAGGCATTATCGCTGATAATTGGGATATTACGGCTCATAACAACCCTTTCAGAGTTTGATTCAAGGCTTATTTCATTAGAAACTTGAGATGAATTATCATCAACTTCCGAAATCACTGGGAGTGCGATTGAAAACTTCGGAAACCTGATTTCAGGCTTTTTTGTTGGGGGTCTAATAAATTTTTGAAGAATTCCGTCTTTTTCATTCATACATCCAAGAATTCTTTGAAGAAACTCTTCTCTTTTGGCGAAAAATCTTGATTTGTTCATAAAGAAACATATATGATAATAAGTACACGGATCAACATGAATAGCAAGGAATGGTTGATTATGGAATTGATAAAACGAGCATAAAAATTCCTCAAGTGGAGGTTCGCTAACTGTAAGAGCACAAACAAGGATCGATTTAGAATGCCAAACTTTAATGGGTCTTGGTTCTCCTTTCGTAAAAACAACAAAATTCTGTGTGTTTTTTCTCTTATTAATAATGTTCTCACCAAAGGGAATCGGTCCCTCAACAATACATTGCGTCATGCTAAGAACAAAACTATCTGTGGTCGTGTTTTGCAAAAAAACATCGTCAACAGCAACAATCCCAGAAGCAGAAATTCCCATTTAAAATAAACAGTTTATAAGACGTTAAGAGAGAAAAAATTTTCGATTCTTGTTGTTAATCAGGAAAATGATAATAAATAATAATGATTAGCAAATATTCGAAAAAAAATATGGATCATTGCATTGAGTTTGAAAACTCTCTTTATGGGATTAATCCTTCGTATTCAATGATGGATATTTATGATATTGATTTTTGGGTGAATAGGTTGGTTGGGTTGCCTGCTCTCAGACCCTTTTCAATTGAAAAAGTTGTTCAATTATGTATTACTTATTGTGAGAACCATGATTTTGGTCAATTAATGTTAGAAAAAGGTATTACCAAGTGTATTACTCTTATTCATCGACTATATAAATCAGGGATATACGATATAAATGATATATTGCCATATTTATATGAAGGGGATTCATATATCATTTGTTATTATTTTAGGGGTGAAATATGCAACTTTAATCAATTTATTTCGGAAAAATGGAAACCCTACAACTTCGACGATTCTTTCATATCAAATGAAGCAGAGATTGATGATTTATTGGAGTATGGTTTTTCTCCTGGAACAATAGAGTATTGTCTAAAATTTGATGACATATCAACATTTCGGTCATTTCTTCCATTAAAAGCCGAAAACATTAGATGGAGTCCATTTGAGTGGGCTAAAAGACCCGATTCTATTGATTTAATGTCTTTCTCAGGTTGTTTTGGTTCAATTAATTGTTTTAAGCATTTATTGCTAAATGGATACAATATTAAACATGATGTTATGTTACATGTTGTTCAGGGTGGCAATTTAGATATGTTTAGGTTATCTTACAAAGAATATTCGGATTCGGAAGAATTTATGATCAAATCTATTGAGTACTGTCATTTGCATTTACTACGCTTCCTCTTTGAAGAAAGATTCAATATCCTTGAATCAAATCGAGATGAAATTATCCATATTAAAAATGTGAATCTTCTTAATATGGCAGTAACCCATGGCCATCTTAGTATCATTGATTACTTACAAAATCAGGAAATCATTGTTAATAATGATGATTCCGATATTATTTTCAATTTTTTGATTCACCTTTGCATAGAGCGGCTCTAAATGGTAATCAGGTAATTGTTGAGTGTTTAGTTAAAAAAAGTAAGTGTATCAGCCCAAAAAACGAACAAGCAAAATATTCTAGTTTTTAGATACACCACTCCATTTTGCATCTCTCAAAGGCTATTTATCTATTGTTGATTTCCTTATTAAGCAAGGAGCCGAGATTAATGCAAAAAATTCAATCATTTATTGTATGTAAATGGAAATACTCCACTTCACAATTCAGTAATTAATGGATATTTAGATAAAGTTGATTATCTTGTTCAAAACGGTGCTGAAATTAATGAAAAGAACAACAATTTGTTATGATTACATATGGTGATAATCCTCTCCATTTGGCAGCACAAAATAATCATTTAGATATTGTTGTATATCTCATTAAGCAAGGTTTGGATATTAATGAACAAAACAAAAAACATGAAATATAATTTCCAAAGGAACTCCTCTTCATATTGCTGCTTCATATGGTTTCATTAATATAGTTAAATATCTACTAAATAAGGTTACTGATAAGAATCCCAAAAACAATTATTTCAAAAATATGTTCATGGTTGGACTCCCCTGAATTTTGCAGCACAAAAAGGTCATTATCATATTGTCGAATATTTAGTTAATCATGGAGCCATGGTGAACCCTGATAACCAAGCAAGTTTTTTATCATATTTCTAAATTCTCCTCTTAGTTTATCTGCTACAAATGGCCATATATCAATAGTTGAGTTATTGTTGAATAGTGGAGCCGACACTTCTAAAAATGTTGAAGGAGGGAGTTATCTTCATTGGGCAGCAAAAAATGGACATCTTCATATAGTTGATTTCCTTGTTAAAAAAGGCTCAAGGATAAATGCATTGGATTACTGGGAGCACACACCTCTATATGTAGCCAAGAATAATGAAATCAAGGAGTATTTAATAAAAAATGGAGGAAAAGTGTTTGAAGAATAATAACATATCCTGGCATTAGCTTCCAAATGCAGAAATTCCAAAACCTAAAACTAAAACTTGTTAGTGAATGAGTAGTGTTTATCAAGGCCAGTATTTCCTATCCAAAATCAATCACAAACCAACTTTGGATGATGTGGTGAAAAGTACAGTGATTGAGGAAAAAGAGGTTGAAACTGCAAGCTGTTTTAGATCAAATATTACGTTTTTACCAAATTGTTTTTCAATGACAAAAAGTCCAATAAAAAATGATATTTAATGAGATGCTCCTAACAAACTTGCCCTATCAATCGGGTTAATTCGCTTCTTGGTGCAGAATAGCTGATGTGTACCAATCATAGTTTTTTCTCCAGAATTCAATGCTAATTCGACAGCTTCATCTGAATCACTCATATCTATCAGATACTTTGAATACTCTTTTATTTCATATACTTGGCGAACATCTCCAAATCTTGAAAAAAGCGCTTCAAGAATATAAATAGCCTTTTCTTTTTCTAAAAAATTTGGACCGCTCAATATATTCCTCTTAAAATCCATCACATCTTTAATATTCGCAATAATAAATCCTTTATGAACGTCATCCGTAATTTCTCCAGGCATAATCGCAAAAGGATCTGCCTCTATGTTCTGTCTGATAATTCTTTCATGGTCATTCTTCTTCTGAATCAACTGAGAAAGTCGGAGTGCTGAAGGTCTCATAAAGTCAACACTTTTCTTTCATGTCAGCTCCTCTTTATTCTTCATTTGTTAAGATTTCTATATCGCAAGGAGGCCAATACGAAACATTTGGCCAGTTCCACCTAGCTGTGTTTAAAAAAGATGGAAGATTTATGATTGTTGCACTAAATAATTCGAAACAAGTCGTTTTAGTGATTAATATTACCCAACAAATAGAGTGGAAAATTCAAAATAGTGTATATGGTGTGTATTCGGATGGTATGGGTAAGATATATTTGATTCAATTTGGTAGTGATATTGATTGTAGGGTTTTCACATCGATAGCATTGACTCAAAAACTTTCAAAAGGACAAATTATGTGTTTTGATGAAGGAAATGGCGGAAAAATAGTTCAGAATTCTGCTTTTTCGATCAATTATGTGACTTTTGATGTTAATGGGTCCAAAATCAATGAATGTATTGCAAAAGAAGAAAATATGAAAGTTTATCCCACTGATGATACGCTATTTAGGAAATTATCAACATCTAATTATGGTTCATTTCATGTGATTCAGTTTGCACCAGGTGTGTATAGCTTCGTCGAAGTATGTAAGAATTCCAGCAATACACTGTTTCCTTTTGAATCTTCCAACTCTGAGTCTTTATCAGATACGCCTGAGAAATCTAAATCAAAGAAAAAGAAGAGCAGAAAAAATAGGAGAGAATCAACTGTAAAAAAGATTACACCAGAAGAAGCTGGGAAACAGATTCAACAAGCGCAATTATCTAAATTGAAGCAATCTTTTAGTGAAAAGTTGGAGGATTTAACAAAAAGCATTCAAAAAATTCATGAAACCCCATATTTGATGTATCATCTTCCATCATCAGATAATGATTTGATTAGTGCTATAGAGTTAATAATGATTAAAAATGATGCTAAGAGAGAAATATGTAAAGAAAAAGAGAACACAATTGAAACACTAAGAAATAGCAATAGAGATACCATTCAGAGAGACCAATTATTGTCCCAATTAGATAGTATTAGCCATGAAGTTTCCTTAAAAAGGAAAGAAATTGAACAAATTATTTCCGAAAATGCAGAACTGGCAATGAAACAGGAAAATATTCATCTGAAGATTGTGGAACAAGGAATAAACACTGAAACAGAGTCATCAATTATATATTCAGTACTCGAAAAGGAAAAAAACGACACAATTGCCCAATTGAATTCAATCAAACAAGAGTATAACAGAATTCAAAATGATAGCAATCACCGATTCGAAGAGAAAAAATCGGTAATTCAATTGCTTTTATCTCAAGAAGCCGAACTTGATGAGATATTATCACAAGATTATTCTGAAGAAGCTGAGCAAATTGGAGAAAAGGTTAAAGCTAGAATTATCCAAACAAAAAAGTGTTTCAATGAAGAATTAGTAGATTTAATCACCGAATCCATTAATAATGAAAAAGAATACTCAAAAGATGTTGTTCTAAGGGCTCTAAGTAGAGGTATATCACACACATTGGATGATCTTTTGGACACATCTGTTGATGATAATGAGTGAATCAGTTTCAAAAATACACCAATGTAATACATATATATTTTTACCATTCCAATCTACCAATACCAATTGAGAAAGACTATCCTTTTTCTAAATACAAATTTTCCTCAGTTTATTGTTCAATCACACAATGAGTATTTCATCCATTCTTTGGCTCTAATAGTTGAAAAACAAAATGAGTGAGGAAGATTTTGTTGAGTTTGATGAAGAGTCTTTACCTGGTTCTCCTCCAAGTTTAGTATCAGCTCTTCTTTGTAGTATTTTTTCCTTCCTTTTTTCGATTGGATGTTGCTATTTCGCTATTTTTTCCATCTCATTTCGGAGTGGATTATATGATTCAACTAAAGATTTTTCTCAATATGATACAAGATGTAAAGATTCGATCCCATATAAATATTTGGTGAATCATTCATATTTGTTTCCAGTTAATTACTCTTTGAATAATAACATTACCTCAAAAATTTCGTGGTTCTTATATATGCTGGAATCTCACTATAGAATATTAGCAAATAAGCAGGAAATATTTTCAAATGATCATTATTTGAAGTTTTCAGAAAAAATAGTGTTAGAGGCTCTTTCTAAATCCTTTAATGTGTCTGAAGACGATTTTATTATTAATTTTGGGTCTTTATGCAATCAAAGTTATATTGGACATCCAATGGAAATAGCGAAGAGCTTAGAAAATGATGAAAAGCTTCGTAAAAGTGCATTTCCATTGTGCTTCAATGAATCTATATCTGAAAACCCTTTTTCATTCCATTTAGTTTCCACTAACATAAGTAAAGGTATTGAATCTATAAAAAGGAGGATTGTTGAAAATGGAAGGCCGGTATTTTTGTCTTTTAAAAGACCCATTAATCAGTTAAAACATTCCTCGACAATTATCCAATTCCCTGAATTATCAATGATATCATTGGATCGGATATATGATGAAATTATATTATCAGACAGTTTGGTTCTTCCAATTATTGGATTTAATGATAACTTTTCTCCAAGAGGATCTCCATCAAATTATCAAGGAGGGTTTATATTACGTGGATTCTCACATAATACGGGGCAAACATATCAATACTTAATGGATATAACAACAGAGAACCAAGAAAAGGTAAATTGCCCTCAGTCATTAACATATAAGCAATGGAAATTATCATCTCATGAATGTATCAATACTCCTTCTGAATGCGGAACCCTGCTATCGTGCCGTAATGGGTATTTTTGTAATTCAACATCAGTTTATTCTATGCTGGATGTGAAATGTGAAAATACTGCTAATTGTAGTATATTAATGGCTGATATTATTAACAAAGGCTCTCTTTCCCTGAAAGGTATCCCAGAGAATTTTATTTCGTTTCTTTTCTCTAACATTAATGCAAATGCAATAGGGAGTTGTGGTTATCTCTTTTTACCATACATTGTATTTGAAAACATAGAAACAATATCAAATAACTTCTTTTCTCCTGAAGCCCTTGACATTCACATTAAATGGAAAAAGAAGAGCGCGCCCCCATTTGCTGACTCAAAGATTCAAACATGTTTTTCTAATTCGATTTTTAGTTTTAACAATATTTCACTCGACACTCGTCCAGAACTGGAGTATCTTTAGTTCATAGGGCCTTAGCCCTATTTTTTTCATGTCACAAACGAATGAATACTGAAAGGCAATTCAATGAAGAAGAGCAGCAACAATCAGAAGATCCACAGATTTTAGAAAAAATGATCAAACCAGACCTATCCAAAATGTATTTCTGGGATATAAATGATTCTCCTAAGAGAATTGAAATTTCTTTTCCAATACCAGAAAATTTTGATGATAATCTGCTGAGTTTTAATTTAAGTAAGCATCATAACAGTATTAGTGTTGAAATGCCTTCATCGCCTCCAATTATTAAAGGTGAACTTATTGATGTCGTTAAATCTATGGATGTTTCGAAAGTGAACGGACGATTTTTGATTACTCTTCAGAAACAAAACCAGGGGTTATGGGAAAGTGTTATTGTTGGACCACATTCTGATTCCAAAGATATTGATCCTCAATCAGCTTTTATTCTGGGTACTGAAGTGACGAACAGCCAAAACGACCAAAAGAAAACATTCGAGTATTTGCATACATCTGCATTTTTAGGCTATATTCCTGCTATGTGTGTTCTTGGACGATTTATGATGACCCATACTGAGTTTTTCAAAGATGGTGCATTGTTGTTTTCTCTTGCAATCGAATATTATGATTCGCCTGAAGCAATGGTTGAAATGGGAGATGTTTTAGCTTCTATGCCATCAATGTCTCATAGCGCTTTGACATTATACGAGAGAGCTTTGGAAAAAGGTCATACCAATGCACATACATCACTCGGAAGGTTTTATTCTCCTCTTTCTTCAACAAAAGGAAGCAAAAATGCTAAAAAAGCAATTTATCATTTCCAAGAAGCAGGAGATAATCCAATAGCTCTTCATGAACTGGCTCTGATGTATTTTAATGGAGTTGGTGTTAGAAAAGATTTAAGAAAAGCTAATGAACTTCAACTGAAAGCAAAAGAAAAGAATCCCCATATCAAACCTCTTTTCAAGCGAAAGACTCCCTTCAGCACAAAGTTTTTGTACTTCTTGCTAATCATTTTAATCTGCATTGGATTAGGATACTTACTAAATATCAAGATTGAAAAAATTCGCAAATGAGGATATAAACCAAAGTAAAACTGATAACATTTTGAATTTCAAACCAGCAAAATATGCCAAGCACATAACAAATGAAAAAAATGTCTAGAAACAATAAAACGAGTTAAATCGTTTCTTTCCATTATTCTCAATTTTTGTGACAATGTTCCTTACTTGGATCTTACCAACAGTTCCCAAGAAAATAATGTTTAAATATATTCTCTTCATGATGGGAAGGAAACAAATACTCCAAATAGCTAATTTAAAAAGTTGCAAACTAATAATTATTTCAATTATAACACTTTGTATCACTCATAATAAAATCGCTAAGTATATAGAGACCATGCCAAATATTTATGTCACAAATTATTTGCCCAATTGTTTCATAAATACATCAATTGTTCTTGTGTGGAATCTCAAAGATACTGGAGGAGTTGGCTTTGGATGTGTAAATGAAAGTATAGATCACGGAAGATCAAATTATCAAGATAATATAAATATTTCTCAATGTTTCTTTTCAAGATATTCTCACTATTCGGGAAGTGGGGGTGTGATTTATGTTCATGGCGAATCTTACTCAATGAGGGCCAATTACTCGATGTTTTATTACTGTGTTTGTTCTTCAGAGGGAGGTGCAATATACTTCTCTTCTACTGATTCTAATATCAAAATGATATGTGCTAATAGGTGTTCTTGTGGAGCTGATTATTCAGGTCATTTTGCCTATATTAGAGCTTCACAAATTGGTCAGGTGGAGTATCTATCAGTTTCAAATTGTTCTCAAATTTTATCAGGGTATTATCCAATTCGCACAAACTCTGGTAATCAGAGAGCTGACAACACAAATTCTTCCTTGAACAGGGCTTTCTGGGGTTCTGGTATTTTGATTGATTCTCCATCGTCATTCTCTGGCTCCCACTGCACTTTCTCTAATAATAATGTATCAAGTTCAGTATGTATTTACTTCATTTCTACCTCAGATACTATTTCAATGATAAATACAAATATTGTTCAAAACAATAGTCCAGATGGTTGGGGAATTATTGTTGTCAATGGAGGAGGGTCAAGAAAAATGATGTATATGATTTTCCAAAGCAATGAAAACTATCTTTTCTACATTAGTGGAGGTTCACTTGAAGTATCTCATTCTTTTATTGATCATTCATCATTACTTTCATATGCAACAGCAGTATCAACAACAAATAATACCTTTACCAATAGAATGACTTATCAAATTCGTTTCTTTGATTCTCTTCATTGTAATGCTGATTCACCTTTTATAGATGCATCACCAATTCTAACTATCGATCAGTCTCCAATAAGATCATTAGAAAAAACTATTGAGGAATCTTTGAAAATGTCATACGAGAGAACGATCGATCAAACAATCAAAGAAACTCAGAATACAACACCATACAGATCATATGCTGAATTGATTTGTAGCAATCAAATTGTAAATAAGAGAGAGATTAGTGTGGTTTTCTCATTTTCATTCTTCTTTTTGTTCACTAAATAAGAAAATATAAAAATTGCACCAAAATTAAATATCTTAAAGCAAAAATAATACTTTAACTGAATAATGTCATGCCAATATTTGGAAATCAGCTTCTCATTGTTCTTCAACTTAAAAATCTCTATTAATGGAGTAGTTTTTACATTATTCTGAAGTCCATTTGATTCATCAGGATATGTGAAGATGTATATAAACACTTTCCTACAAAATAAAGTTTGTTTATAAAGCCGATAAGTGTCACTTTGCACTTTTTTCTCTAATCACACCTTGAATTTAGCATTATCACGATTAGCTTTATCACAGATTTACGAGCACAATGTATTAATGAATAGTGTTACATACTCTAAAAATCACATGGTTTTTTTTAAAATGCGATTTCAGAAAAGCTTTGGAAGCTTTTTCATTTGTAATGGATACGGTCAAATAGAATATTATAAATCGTCATTTCGGAACTTTTTGGCAACTCCTATTATTGTTAGAGAACTTTTATATATTAATACCACATTTAATATTCCAACGAGCATAAATACAACAGATGACATTGTAATGAAAAACATACAGTTTGTTTTTTGCCATAGTAACATTGAAGGTATTCCAGGAGGACTTTATATTATTGCGAAATCTCATGGGTTGCTATTAGATCAGGTTGTTTTCTATCGATGTACAGCAATTGGTCATTATGGAGCTCTTGGAGCTTTTTGTAGCAGGTGTAACCTGATATTTACATGTTTCTGCGATTGTAATCCGGGGTTTAAATGTTTTGATTCGGCCTTTAGGATGGATACAATGGATTATTGTAATGCAAAAAGCACTTCAATATGTTATTGCAATAAGAATGGATACTATACTAATGCTTGGACTGCTCAGCTCCTTGGAAGCGTTGTTGACGTCAAAGGCTTGAATATTAGTCACAACAGAGTGATTTTACTGTGCAGTGGAATTAAGATCAGTGTTTTAAGGAATCTTACGATGTCCAATTGTCAGTTCTATAACAATTCAGCCAAATCTGATAGAGTTGTTATCACTGAAGGATCTCAGAATGTTTTGAGAATATCATATCTTAATCTATTAAAATGCTCTGGCCTTAGTGGAATTCGTGTCGGAGCTGATATTTCTTCAATTATCGAGAGTTGCTTGTTTTATCAAAACAACATTAGGTACATTGTAGACTCAACCAGCCAAAGAATATCCATTACCATGATTAATTGCAAAACTGACTCTAATAAGACCCAATTTATTGGGCAGATTCGTATGATAATATGCACATTTAACGATTCTATATCTGCTCTCACATATGATTCATTTTACTGGTCGACATGTGATCCAGCATTAATGTTTCATTCACAGAGTTTGAATGATATCGATTTAATGAATCCTTTATCAAAATTCATGGCATTGTTTTTAGGTATTGTTAGCATAATTCTCACTCTATTACTTATAATATTGAGATTCATTATTAAATCTCCTCTTATTGTCGATTCTGATGATCTATATGTGCTAAACAGTAACAAGCTTCTCTAGTTTCCAGATCTCCACTTTTCGAACGATTATTTGGAGGTTTGACACACTATGTTTTATTATCTTTTTGCTCTGTGTTCATGCGAAACATACTGGCCGACTAAAACAAAGTCATGGGGAACACCCAGGTATCCTGCTTCATGGCCTACATCTACAAAATCTTGGAAAGAAATTCCAAAACCGACACAATCTCCATCACCCACTAATCCATCCAACCATAAGTATTTATACATTTCATTAGCTTTTGGTTGCTTTATGATATTTATTATTGTGTTTCTTGTCATTAAACTCGTTGGAAATACTAGAGATGTTTTCTCAATACCCAACCAAGAGAAGTCTTTATCTAATACTTTAATTTAATGTAAGTAAATAACTATATGTAAGAAAACTCATTTGGATTTACTAAAAGTTAGTATAGTAGCAATAATCAGATTGATTACTGAAAAGGGGATACAAATATCCCCAATGAGAGAATATAAAGTATTTTTGATGCCTTTTGATGGAAGAGAGGTGACCATGATCAAATCCTGTTGTTTACAAGCACTATATTCAAGTCTATTCAGAATATCCCCTGTACAACTTACTGCCAAAGATAGACCATGAATTGTTGACCTAATTAAATTCGATCCTTGTTCTATAGCACGGCATGCTGCATAATAAGTGTGGTATATTGTATGATCTGGATCGCTACCAGGGACTAAAATAATATCAGCAGATGCAGCTTTTCGGACAATGCTTGGGAAATCAGCATCATAGCATATAACACCAGCTATTCTGGTATGAATATCATCAGTACTGGTGGAAAACACGTTGATGACTCCATCTCCGGGGATTTTAATATTTGTATCAACTGAAGGAACGGATTTGACTTTTTGGGTCGAAACAACTTTATTCTGATCGACAATCCACAGCTTATTATCAAGATAAGGTTCTCTCTTGATGTATTTTTCTAAATGAACAACCATCATTGGCATCATAATGCATGTACATTGAATCTCTTTTGCCAATTGTTGAATTTTATTCACATACTCATCTTCGTCTTCAATAAGAACCTTAATAACAGCCTCGCTCCCCATAAAGATCTTTCCTCCGTTTAAAGATTCTCTCCTAATAATCTCAAATAGCTTTTCAAGGGTTTCTAATCCCTCTTTCTTGATTAACTCTTTGTATTTATTAATACTTTCATTATCAAAGTCTTTCAAACCCAAAATAGAAAATGAATATTCACCTGCATATGCGATAGATACGGTTCGAATATTTGGTCCCATTTTCATTGGGTTATAGAATGTTAGGCGGAAAGAACCATATAAGTAGATAATGATATATGTAGAAAACATAATTAGCATCATCTTCATATCATTTTCCAGGAGTCCTTGTATACCCACGCTGAATACCCTTTCAAAAAACGACGAAATCATTGAACAAAAGCAAGAAATGTAAAACATCAAACCAGACATCCCAAAAAGCGATAATATCTGTATGAATGGCTTATTATTGAACTGGGTATAAGGAAGAAAAGACCAAACACCAAATGGAATTGTTTTGAAACTTAGAATTGTGAAAATTGACGGAAATACCATGTGTTTAAACCAAATATTGGGCAAATACTTCATTGAAAGGTTATCAAGCACAAAAGAAATGGAAAAAATCAAACTATTCGTAACTGAGATAATCAATAAATACTTAAGTGGAAAAACAAACCTTTTGGGCTTAGCCATTGCATTGAATAGAGTCAAAAACTTGTTTTGGAATACCATCACAAGAACATTGGAAATATTTATTAGAATGAAACTGCTTATCTTATTAGAGCTAGTCCTATTATAGAAAACATATAGGAGAATAGAGATCCAAGGAGCCAACGGGGAGTCTTGAACAATTGAAGAAGATACTAAGTGGCACAAGAATGCGACTATCAGTGTTAACATTTATAAAAGTGATTTTATTTCAATTATTTGTCACAAATTTTGTGAAGGGACTTATTTTTTGATTTATGAACTACCCTTTCCAATATCACATTCTTTACATACCTCTCCATGAGATATAACATATTTTTATATAGAATGAATTATTGTTTCATATTGTTTTGTAATTTTCACAATTGAATAAATTTTAAAAATTTCAGATTATCATTATGAATGTTGTTATTAAGCACAAAAACCAAGAAGTCCATATCCCAAAGGACAAAATGATGATCCTAGAACGGTATAAAAGGGAATATATTGATGAAACTTGTATTTGTTTTTCTGATTCATTAGATGAGTTTGATGTTAAGAGTTTTGTTGAGTTTTTGCTTCGAGGAAGAGTTCCAAGCAATAGAAAGATCAAAAATAATGTATATTCTCTTTTGATAGAGTGGGAATACAATAATAGGCAACTTGCTCGTTTTTTCATGAATGATAGGTTTTATAATGGATGTGTAATTTTCTTGGGGAAAACATATCCAATTAATACTGGGTGCCTTTTCTTTCATAGCAAAATGTTTCAAATCCATAGAGAATTCTACCCTGAACTTGTTTTTCATGTCCCATTTCAGTGTGATGAAGATTCTTTTTTAGTTTTTTTGGATATGGTACATGGATCTCTTGAATTACCCAATCCTGAGCATATAAATAATGTGGTTATGTTAAGCCAAAACCTTGAATGTTCATCAATTAGTTATTTTTTAGCAAGCAAATCATCATTAGGATCGATATTTGACATTTTCTTCAATAGAAATTATGTTCATGATATAAGTCAATTTGAAATGATGATTTCACAAGGGCTCCCTGATTATATTAATTCAAATGAGTTTTCAAGGTTTGAATTTCCTTCAATAATAAGAGTTTTGCAAAAATACTCTTTGAATGTTGAATTAATGTGCAGTCAAGATTCTTTCCTAAATTTGATTCATATTTGCAGTCCATATGCCAAAATGTTTTTTGAGATGACTCTGCTTTTGCCACCTCCTCAATATAACAAGTCAACATTCTCTTTATTTTCAAAAAATCATTTTGAAAATAAGAATATAAACAATTTTGCACAACAAATCTTAGACATTAAGTCAAGTATATCAGAACTAGCAAGCTCAAATGTTCAAACTGATCCAAGGATCATTGATCTATCAAAAAAAATTAATGATTTAGAAATGACAATGATATCTACAGAAATAATGGATAGTATTGAGAATGGTCCAATAACAAATACCACTATTCAAGTCCAGAATGAAAATATCATATCAAAACCATCTGATTTTGAAGGCAATATTTTTAATGCAGCTCGTGATGGGAAGCTTCCAAGCATTAAATATCTTTTGACCAACGGATTCGACATCAATTCTATTGATTCTGAAAGACATAATTTCACAATGCTTCACTGGGCTTCATTAAATGGCCACCAAAATATAGTTGAATTTTTAGTTGAACAAAAAGCGAATGTGAATGCTAGGACCACCAGTTTTTTATTATCTGAAATTTATTCACTCCACTTCATTATGCATCAAATTATGGTCACTTAAGCTCAGTTATGATTCTTGTAAACAATAATGCTGAGATAGATTCACAAAACAATGAGATGGGTTTTCCTGTTTCGGTAATACTCCTTTGCATTTTGCTGCATCATTTGGTCATTTAAGTATTGTAGAATTCTTGATAATGAATAACTGTAATACAAATGTCAAAAACCAAGCAATTGATATTCTATTCTTTCAGAAACACCCATCCATTTAGCGACAAGATATGGACATTTAAGCGTTGTTGAGTATTTAATAGTTCATGGAGTTGATATAAATTCCCAAGATGTAATGGTTCATTCTGTAAAAATTATGAAGCACCAATATTCAAAGCAGCCAAACATGGATACATGAGTATTTTGGAATGCTTATTGAAATATGGAGCAGATATTAATAGTATCGATATTGGATTCGATTCTAATGATATAATTCGAATGCGTTACATATAGCTTCGAAAAGAGGTCATTTAGATATTGTCGATTTTCTAATCAAAAAGAATTTGAATGTCAATTCATACAATATTGAAATTAACATTGTTTGGTTTCAATGAATGCTATTCATTATGCTGCTTATGAAGGTCATTTAAATGTAGTTCAATATCTAGTTGATCATGGAGCAAATGTGGATTCTGTGAATAAGCATAATAGTTTTTATATTATTTAAAAACTCCATTACATTTGGCAGTTGAAAAAGGTCATTATAGAGTTGTTGAGTATCTTATCAATTGTAATGCCAAAATAAACGCAGTAGATTTATTTAATAAAACTCCCCTTAATGTTGCCATCGATAAAAAGTATAAAGAAATTGAGCGGTTCATAAAAAAAAAGGGAGGGAAGAAGGAATAATGTTTTAATAGATTTATGATTTGGGCTAATACTAATTACAAAAGAGGGATATAGGTAGGAATATATTCATTTTAAATGATTGTAGCCGATGTGTAAGGGGGTTTGATAAGGCTATTATTAATGGAAAATCGGCATCACATCCATTTGTCTGATAATAATTCATTATTAAAGACTGGCAAAATGAAAGAGAAATGTTGGTCTTCAAATCAACAGTTCCACTTGTTAATGTTCCAGAATGATATATAAAACTATTTGAAATCGTGATTTTTGTTTGTACATAGAAAAGAATGTTTTGGTTGTTGGAGAAAATACATTGGTCCATTGTTAAAGTACCAGAGTATAATCTCACAACACCTAATGCTTTGGGGCTATTATTCTGAATAATATTGGAAAATGAAAATATTCCATGAGCATTAATATAATAGATACATACATGTTCAGAGACAGAATTTTTATAAACTGTACAAAAACGAGCCTCTGTAAAGGGAGTATCTCCAAAATATATGCCTGAAACATATTTCATAATATTCAGTGACATGTTATTATTATTAATGCTCTGATTTCCATTGATCACATTGATTGAAGAGTGACCAATTGCAGTTTTTGAACAAGCAGTCATTGAGAGATAACAAACATTATTAATTTGGTTAGAACCTAAATACGCAAAATGATTGGATACTTTGCTACTACAGTTTTTGGCACATATTTTGTTTAATTCCGAAGATGTTGCATTATAGCAGATGGCTCCACCATTTGAAGAAGATGAACAATCGTGGAAAGATGTATATGATATTCTCATAGAGTATATACTTTTTGAGGCATAAATAACACCTCCATCTCCATTGAATAAATTAATTCGCTGAAAAAAGCAATTTCCGATATCCACGTTTTCATCTTTATACGATCTTCCTACAGAAATAACCTGATCAATACAATAACTAGAACAATATCGGAAATCTGAGATATTACTGCCCAAAGAAACAAAATTCATTACATAAAACAGAGAAAACAAAACCATCAAAAAAGCCTATAGTTTTATCAAAGATTTTTTCTCTTCCAGAAAACCATGGTCGCAGGAGCATTTTTGCAGTTGGTATCTTCCTTAATATTATTAAAATCGTTTTCTCCATCATATTCATTTTCATTCTCCACTCCACATATTGAATTCGATGACTTATCCAATTAAAATATATGTATTCATCCAAATTAGCTTTTTATTAAAAATAGAAAAACAGAGATAAGAAGAGGCAAAGACAGAGATGAAATTGCCATTATTTTGTTATTAATATGAGATAATATGAATCCAGACATTATTAATACTAACAATTTTGAAGATACTACTCTGCATTGAATAGCATCATTGTAATTAGACAATGGGAACCTTATTGAAGCTATTATTGAAAGCGCAATGGATAGAATAAATGACAAATCAGTAGCTTGAAAACGACAGAAATATATTAGCATGATTGCTATTATAGAAAATGATAAAGAGATAAAATATGAATCAATGGATAAATATGAGAACAAAAACTCAGAAAAGGAGGCAATATTGAATGTGTATTGTATTGCATATGATTTTCTTTCAATAAAATCAAGAATAATAAGTGATGATACCACTAATAATAGAACCATAACAAAACCAAGCGTTTTTTGAATTATTGATGACTTATGAATCATGAAACTACCAAAAATTGTAATCAATGGAACAGTAAATATGAAACCATATTCAAATCGGAAAACAATAGATAATAATGTATAAGCAAACCCAATAAAAACATTAATAATCCATTGTTTTGAACAAACCGGGTTTTTAAGAACTAAGTAAGAATGCTGGATAATGAGAATCAGAGGAATTAAAGACAAATAAGAGGATGGGGAAATCTTAGAGGAGCTTATATCAATAGATACCACCAAAGAAAAGACCATGGAAAACAAGTCATTCATCTGCTTTCCCTTAATAACCATATAGAATATATAATAGAAGGATGACGATAAAATTGGATTAATAACAATATAATATAAAAATCCATTTCCAAAAAATGTATCTGCCACAAATCTTAAAACTTTGCTTGATTCGAAGAACAAAATTGTTTTTGGAGAAAAATATAATGATATTATATATAATAAAACAATGAAACCCAGGTGAAAATACTTGTTAGTTGAGGATTTTAACTGAGAATACTCAATAATTGATGAATCTGGTTTTCTCTCCCTAAATGAAACTCCTTTCTTCAATCCTTTCCGAATATCAACAACAATAGGCCGCTTGAGTGGGGATTTCTCAAAAGGATTCTTTGGAAATGGATTGTTTTGGGGGGAAAATGGCTTCATAATGAAATAGTCTATTCAATTTATTACATTTGGTTAAACAATCCATCTTTCTTTAGGAAGTATTTCGCAACAAGGTGGGGGAAAGATGCAAGAAGATCATCGAGACTATAATCTCTGGGTTGAGACTCATCAGTAAAAATGACTTGGGCTGTACGTTTCTCGATATCTATAGTAAATATTTCTTTTGGAATTGGAATTTGGGGGTAATTTGGAATTTTCCTAATATTTGGGAATTCGATCTCAGAATATCTCATTTTGTGTTTTTTGATTCGAAAAATTGGCTGTTTTTGATCATTTTCTGATTTATTGATCAATACATTTGTTGATTTGTCTATTAATCTAATGTTTTCATCTTCATTGGCATAAAAATCAAAAATTGCATCATTTTGAACACTTTCATTAGAAATCCATTCTATTTCTAATTTTCTCTTAATATGAGCGACTTTGCACTTAGGCTGATCAGAATCATACATGGTTAGAACTACATCAAAACCCTTTTTAGACATTTTAAATTTATTTAATAAAAGAAGGAATTACCTTTGCGGAGAAACAAACAACAACAATCGAAAGAAGAGCTTTCATTGACAAACTCTCAATAAATATATTGATGGACTCTGAGACTGATTGAACAGTGATTTTGAGTATATCTGGTTGCTGTGGTGGATTATTCATTTTGTATTTGATCCGTGAGCATTTATCACGAATGATTTGACGGCTACTAACTGTGTCACATTGCATTTCATTGTACTTTCTATGCCATTTTTCTAATTGTTTCCTATTCTCTCTAAGTAAATGATTTCGCTTCTGAATAACACTCTCTAGAAAAACGAACACAAAAACAATCAAGCATACCAAAATAGAAATCGAGACAACAAGCCTGACAATAATTGGAAATGAATTCACATAATTAGCATTAACGCTTTTGGGAATACTCAACCTTGGCATAATCATGGTTCCATAATCATCTTCGGAATAATCTGAATGCCTGCTAGGAGAAGGTGATCGTGATCTCTCTACCATTTTTTGTTAGAACATGGAGACTATTTCAAATGTTTATTTTCGCATCCCACAAGATATCTGAGAGATACATATTTTATCCCAAAATAGTTCAAATGAGTGACCCAACTAAGCATATGATTAGCAAAACCAAAAGGATTGTTCCGAATGATGAATCTAGTTTAAAATCCAGATTAGCCGATGTAATGAATTATTTGGAGAAAAGATATGTTGATGATAAAGCATTTATTAGCGAAGAAGATCTCGAAAAGGCTCTTGGATTTAAAATCAGTGACTATCCTCAATTGAAATCAAAATTAGAAAAGAGTGACAAAGTTGTGGCCTCAAATGACCAATATAAATTCAAAGCAGAAGTTGAAGCTAATGATAAGAATGAACTCATAGATGAACTGAGGAAAAAAAGATTCCTTTTAAAAACCCAGCTTAATAGTACATACAAGGGAGTTGACAATGATCTTAAAGCACTCGAAGAAGAAAAAAGACTGCACACAATGAAAATTCCAGCCACCCGAGATAAGCTCATTTTTTATCTAGATGAAGATTTCATCGAAAATCGTGTGTCAAGTGAGTTCCAAAAGCTATGGACAGATAGAACTCCTCTTCCTGAGACAGATGAAGAATTTGAGAAAGAACTAATCAAAAGAGGATACCAGAAAGAAAAATTATTCCCGCTTTTAAGAGATCCCTACCCTGTTGGAGAGGAGAACCACTCAGGCAAAAAGAAAAAAGGAGGAACAGGGCACAGAGTCAATGCTCACATGGATTAATTTCAAATAAATTCTATTTTTTAACTCGTCCAAACACTCTGTAACGATAACTATTATAAATAACAATCCCTGTTCAATTGCTTGTTTATCATTATCAAAATTTGAATTCATTAATCGTATTTAAATGATTTAACTCAATACTTTTAAAAATCACGTTATTTTTGAGTTCCTATGAATTTTCAAAAGCGATTTTATTATTGGATCAAATTTCAATGAAAAGTTTCTGACGGGACCTATCAAATATTAAGAAAGAATGTTGTGAGAGATTTCAAAAACGATTTAATAATTTAAAATGGATTCATCAACAGCCAAAACGGTATCCGGACCGATTGGAAGTTCTGGGTTTAGCATGAGCGAGACAGATAAATATGGTGGGATGATACAACGAAGCTTGTATAAGAGGGTTAGAAACAATTTGTTTTCGTTAACTTCTTATATGTATTCTGTTTGTCCCAGCTTGTCTCTAATGCATTCTTTTATTTCTTTTATGCGAATTTTGCAATTTATCGGCCCATCATTATTTGTGCCCTTTAAGAATTTTTGGATTAAGGATTCTTTTCAATCGAAAATGATTAATCTCTTCTCTGTTTTCTTTCATTTGTTTCCAACTTCTGCAAGAGAAAACGTTTGTTCTGTTTTTTCTTACGTTTATGTTGCAGTTTTAGGGGTGATTTGCATTATTGTTGTTATTAGCTCATTTTATTATAAAGAAAACGCAAAATTGCCCAAGTCTATAGCATTATTAATTTATATTTTCATTAACACATTTGGATATCTTCTACATCCAATTGCAATGGAGATTTCTGGAGAGTCTTTGGGGAGAATTATTAAAAATGGCACAGACTCTAGCGGTGGTTATAGAATTTTAGAAATAGGATTGGTAATGATCATGTTCATGATTTACACATGGATGATGGCCACTATCACATCAACATCTCTGATATTTTATCCATCATCCTTTATATCAGCTTTGTCATCCCCACAAATGCTTGTTTACTATTCAACCAATTCAATAACCTTAATAACTGCTGTCGCATCACAGCTTTCTGGAAATACACGTACAGCACTTGTTATTATTGGGGGATTACTTTATCTTATATCAACAAGAATTGTTTTTCATGATGGCGGGTTTGTAATGTTATCTACATCAAAGCAAGTTCTTGCTTCATCGCTTACAGGTTTTCTTCATACCATTGGTTTTCTAGTTCTAGTGTATAAGGGTATGACAGGAACGGAAGCAATGATCTTTCTTGTATTTTTCACATATATATTTTTCTATATTGTTGCTTCTGCTTTGATTGAGAAGAATAGATCCAAATCATTTGAGCTATTGGATCTCATAGAGAACGATAATATTAATTTTGCAAGCGTGTCCAATCCAGGACAGTTTTTACGACTTGCAATTGATGGATTTGTAATTGCACACCCATCATGCTTGACTTTTGAGTGTTTTAAGCTTGCCACAGAGAAATGGCCAGATAATGTCAACGTTTGGGTGCTCTTTGCCAAATTTGTGGCGATTTATGTTGAAGAAAATCAGACTTTGGGCTGGATTCTTCATCAAATGATTTCTCACAGGCTTAAGGGCGCTGTGGCCAAACATGTTATGACCGAAATAGTATTGTTAATGAGAACAAGAGAATCCAATATTTCTCCAGAATTGAAAAAGAAAATTGGGAAAATAACTAAGAAAGTGCAAATGACCAGACATAAGTTGAGACATATTTGGGATTTAGTAATCCAAGGAAATTTGGGAGATATGGGAAATTTCATCAACAAAACATACTATTCTATTGAGGAAACGAAAGCGGATTACAATCATCTTCTTCGCCAGTATCCAAATTCTCGTTTTGTTATAAGATCATATGCCAGATTTTTATATGACATCATTGCAGATCAAGAAATGTTTAAAGAATGGGCAGAAAAAGCCAAGCTAATGCAGAGAGGAATCCAAGTTCACCCTGATCAAGCACATGAATTGGGACTTGCATTGTTTTCTAATATTCCATTATCCATAGAAAAACGAGTTGAAAATGTGAATTTAAGCCAAGCACCAATAGAGAGTGAATCTCAATTGATTGATATTGATACTGAAGATGAGAAAAACTCACTAGCTTTAGAGCAGTCATCTGCACTTAGACAACAAATCCGTGATCTAACAATTCCTGGTACGTTTTGTACAACTTTATCTCGAGTATTAATCATTTTATTTATATTTATTGCTCCAATGGTTTTTGCCGCAATATATATTAATATCAAAGAGGAGGAACTGGTTGAACCACTTAATTATTTGTATTATTTATCAATGCTTCGTAATCATGTTTTTATGGATGGAGCCTTTGGTCTTAGGTACATCCATGAACAATTAGGGATTGTTACACCAAGAAATAATGTAATTGATCCAACAAAAGAAAGCCCTCCCACTTCATTAGGAGGAACTTGGGATTTAGGTATGCAGTTTTCTTATTTGCTCAAAGAATCTGCTCAAAGTGTGCAGGATTTGAACGGGTTGCGCTCTCTTTCCACTGATGGTGTTAATCTTCAAAAAGCAAAAGATATTGTTTTTGGGGATTCAATCAACTACTCTGTTTTTGTTAATACTACCTTTAAGCAATACCGTGTTGTATCTGTTCAGATTGCAATAATGGAAAGTTTAATGCAATTATCTAATATTTTCTCTGGCACTATTGAGAATTCTATTTTTAACTCATCAAAAATTGTCAATGCCCCTGCCAATTCTAATAATATTGCTGAAAAAATCTCATCAAGTCTGGCTCTTATTATAGATTCAATGAGGGCAGTTAATTCCGAACTTCAAAATTTGTTTGTTTATCTTCGGGTTATTGGATATATTTTCTATCCGTGTTTCTTGATTGCCATTCTTTTGTTTCAGATCCATTATATTTCCGAAAACCGTCTAATAATTTTTAGATGCATGACTTCATTGCCTAAAAATGTTGTTTCATGTGTTGCAGACAGCCTCAAAATTATGAAGAATGATCAGGAGGATAGTACATCGAAAACCGAAACCGATTCCGAGCTAAATAAGCAAGAAGAAAATATGATTAAAGTATTTGCCACTGCCGGTGACTCATCATCATCAGGGAGCTCAAATGAAGATTTTGTTGTTATGTTTGGAACAGTATGCTCTGCAGTTGCAGGTGTTCTTTTTACTTATTTTGTTTGTGCAATGTTTTCTGAAATGAGTGAATCTGTATTCGATTCAGCTCCTCATATTGATTATTTGATGGGGGCATTTGCTTATCAATCTACTTTAATGTTTATTTCGAATCTCCTAGCAACCGACTCTGTTGGTTTACCAGTTAGAACCCTGGAAAGAACTGCATTGTTTTATAGAGTGCCAACCCGTTTAGCGAACTCATTAAACTTCTATCATAATGCGAGATTTGGTTTAGAAGATGGTTCTGAAACACCATTTAAAGAGTTTGATGAAGGTATCTCTGAACAAAATGCAAAACGAAAGTGTTCTGTAACAAATATTCAGTCTGTATCAACCATGAGAGAAGCATATGAATGCTTATCTTTAGAAATGTTGTTTTATTCATTTGAGATTTTTATAAGGAGTGTTATTGAACCAAATCAACAAATCAATGTATTTTATGGTCCAAACCATGAGGTTATTTGGAACATGTGGGAAATGGAGTTCACTTTCATATATGATAGATTGTTCTCGCCTATTTTCCTGGAAATCGTTCCTTCTGTTAGAGAAAGTGTTCTATCAACAGTAAGTAGTAATATAGTAATATCATTAGTGATTGTTATTCTTGCAGCTATGGTTGAGTGCATTATGATCATCCATAATCTTGAAGTAGAGAAACAGCTGAGATTTGCATTATCCTTACTCCTCAAGTGCTCTCCTCATACTGTAATTCAAATCCCATTAATCGCTAATGTTTTAGGTGGTAATTTTCGTGTTCAAAAGAATGATACTTCATCTCGAGATAAACTATTCTTTGATGAAGTTTTAGTTCAGTTGCCTGAAAGCATAATTATTACTGACGAAACTGGTACAATTGTATCTAGTAATAATCGAGCTTCCAAATTATTCAATGGGATTGAAATGATCAAAATGCCTATTGCTGATTTCTTCAAACTCCCTTGCTTCAGCGAATCAGCAAATCTCATCGTCAAAGCCCCACCACAAGAAGAAGATATCACATACCAAGATACTAATAAGACAACATACAATTTAACAGTGAAATCCTTTTCTTTCAATGAAATGAGCGCATACACTTTTAAGGATGTAACTCAATACATGCGGTATAACACATTAATTGAAGAAGAAAGAACAAAAAGTGATAAATTATTAGAATCTATTCTACCACCCAAACTTGTCACAAGGGTGCAAAAGGGAGAAAAAGATATTTCTTTCTCTGTCCAAAGCGCTTCTGTTTGCTTTATTGATATCGTCGAATTCACTCCTTGGTGTGCATCTAACCCCGCCAAAACAGTCATGCTTACTCTAAATCGGCTTTACAGAGAATTCGATGGCCTTGTAGCAAAATATCCGACAATAACCAAAATCAAATGCATTGGTGATTGCTACATGGCAGCCAGTGGTATATTCTCAGAAATCAACCAACCAAATGTGCATGCAAAAGAAATGGTCGAGTTCGGGCTTGAAGCAATTGGTGCAGTTGGCAGAATCAATGAAGAAACTGAGCAAAATTTGCGAATAAGAGTCGGAATTAACACTGGAGGCCCTTTAGTTGCAGGAGTTCTCGGTTGCGGTAAGCCAACTTTCGAAATCCTCGGCCCAACAATCAACATGGCACAGCAAATGGAGCACCACGGTATACCAATGCAGATACACATATCTAGAGCTGTTTATGAGCTTATTTACGGTGGACCGTTTAAAATTAAGGAAAGGGGGCAAATAGAGATCAAAAACGGTAGTGTAATAACTTATCTTGTGAACCCATAAACTTGTCTATATTTGTTAAAATAATCATCTAGTTTTGTGATATTTTTTCAAAGCCAATTTTTATTTACACCACTCAAAAGCAAAATTTTCATCTCAATAATCCAGAAAATAATCGGAGCTTTTTGACTAGGTATGATCAAGTTTTAAAGAGGAAATTCACCTTTCCAATGATACGAGTACCTAATGAATACGAATTTGTTTTCCCCCTTTCCAGCAATAATTTAGGGTTTTCATATATTTTAAAATATAATAGGAATGGAAAGCACTATATTGCCAAGGTTATATTAAAAAAGCGGGTTGGGAAAAAAATTAATGGCTATATTGATTACGTTAAAAGAATGTGCTATTTGAAGCTTCCTCAATATATTGGATTTAAAAAAGTTATTGACTTTGAGGATTCGTTATTTTTAATACGTCCATATATTGGATTAAAAACCCTTAAAACATATATTCCAGAAAATAAATCAATGGATCTTATGTCCTTGCTATTTATTTGGAAAAATATTGTGATTTCATACTATGGAATCGTCAGAAAGGGGTTTTATCCTGATATTATTCAGCCCACAAATATTTTTATTGATACTTTATCATGTACATATGTCACAGATATATATAGATTCCCATCTGATTTGGCTGATAGTCTATTAATTCCAAAAAATGATGAAATTCCATATTATCCCCCTGAATTCATTACAACTGAATTTATACCTGATGAAAAATCTGTTGTCTGGTCTTTATGCAATATTTTATATTTCATTATAAAGGGAAAATCTCTTTTTACATATACAAATTATCATACTTCAGCTACGGAAAAAACCGAGTTTATTCCTGAAATCATAGAAGAACTAAATTCATTGCCAGAATTCGTCAATACTATTGTAAAAGAAGGTTTGGACCCAATTCCAATGAACAGACCTCCATTATCACGACTAGTAGAAAAATGTATAGAAATTGAGCAAGAATATAAATCATCAAACCGAAGGTCCACATTCAATCAAGCAACCCCAGACATGTTAAACTTATATAAAAGAAGGGAAAAAACTATCACTCCAAATAAAGTTGAAAGTAATAATCAATATGGATATGATCATCTAATGAGAGGCATTGACCAACCAGTTGTTGTTTAAACATATAGCTATTATTTTTTGTTTCTATTGACAATATGATCTCATTTAAAGCAAATCAATAAATGATATTTGTTTGAGTTAGATAACAACAAATTGGACTTAGTATTTGTATCTATCTCAGATTATAATGAAAAAACAATCACATTAAATAAAAATGGATCAGGATGGATACAATATTAAGAAGATAAAGTTTGATTCTTTTTTTCACTTGGTACTCTTTTAGGGCTGACACTCACATTGAACACAGATACCACCACCCTCACAATATACCTTGTTGAGTAAACAACAATTGCCATGGGACTTAATAACACCCTCTCATGCCCTGCTTCGCCTGATCCATCTGATTAAAAAAAAGACACTACCCCCTTGATAAACCGGTGAAAACTTGACACCTATTGTCAACATTATCTCCAACAATTTCACATTATGGAATATTCACTTTCAAAATACAAAAAGTTTCGATTCCTTTAATTTATTCAAATTCACTCATTCAACATATAGAATTGTGTTGTTTTGATACCAGATGTTCTTCAAATATTTCTCTCAATTCAATTTGAAACAATCTAGTTCCAGTATATGAAAGCACTAATAAAGGCATTTTCTAACCAAATTTTTACTATTTCGAGCATTATTATTGTATTATTATATTTTAAAAATCTATATGAGCCAAAACAACACTTATCACAATTGAAAAAGGTTGAAATGTTTTCGAAAAATCCTAAAAATTACCCAATTGTGCCTCTATTGTGGTTGAATGATATGGAGATTGTTTGGGATGTTGTTTTGGGGTGTGAAAGTGAAAGTATAGGTCAAGGAAGGTCTTACATTGATAAATATATATATATTTCGTTTTGTTTCTTCTCAAGATCTTTATCATTCACAGGAGATGGTGGTGTAATATATGTCAAAGATGGTTCTTACTCAATGTACATCAATAACTCAATGTTCTTTAACTGTGGTTGTTCTCAAAAGGGAGGAGCAATATACTTCTCTTCTTCTAATTCTTATCTCAGAATGATATGTGCTAATAGTTGCTCTTGTGGGACTAGTAATAATGGTCATTTTGCTTATCTTCGAGCTTCGCAAGACAATCAAGGGCTATATCTATCAGTATCAAATTGTTCTTATATGACTTCAGGATATGATTCCATTCTCATATATTCAGGAAAGCAGAGAGTAGACAATACTAACAGTTCAATGAATCATGTTCTTGCACATTCAGGTATTTATATATATGCTACATCCTCATTCACAGGCTCACATTGCACTTTCTCGAACAATAAGGCATCTGGATACATTTGCTTATGCTTCTTCTATGGAACAATATCAATGTCATATGCTAGCATTGTTCAAAACAGCAGTCCATCTCAATATGGAGTTGTATATGTTGATGGAGCAGGATCAAAAAAGATGATGTATTGCATATTCCATGGTAATCAAAACACATTATTCTGTGTTGCTCAAGGTTCTCTTGATGTGTCTCATTCTTTTATAAATCACACAGGATCATTCTCTAAATCAACATCAGTATCGACATATAATAATAATTCATTCACATATAGAATCACATATCAAATACAATTCTTCAATTCTCTTCATTGTAATGCTGATATACCTCTTGAACAGAGTTCATTTGAAGAAACAATAAGAAGAACAAATGAAGACACATTGAGAATGACATATGAGAGAACAATCGATCAAACAATCAGAGAAACTCTAATCAATACTCAAAATGAATCCCCAATGAACACTCTTGAACAATCTCCAATCAATACAATCGATCAAACAATCAAAGAACCACCAAATGAGACGATTCCTAGATCATATACTGATTGCAGATTCGCTCATCAAATGGCTAAAAAGAGAGAAATCAGGGTCATATTCTCATTTTCATTCATTTTTGGACTGTTAAATTCAAATAATTCATAAGAAAATGGTCATTCTAAGAATGTTCTTGTATTGTGTTTGAATGATAATGAATTTATTGGCAATATAAATTAAGGATGAGAAAAGGAGAGTATTGACCCAGGAAGGTTTAATGTAGACAAATTTCCATATTGCTCTCTGTTTCTTCACAAGAAATTTATCATGCTCTGGACATGGGGATTCATACTCTATCAGTATCATTTACTAAATGTTATTGATCTTATCAAAATTTTTTACACTCTAAGAAAAAGTGAAAAAAATTCTCAATGAGGTGAAATTTTAAATTAATTATTTGAAAAAAGGTCAATTTTTGTGTATCTTTTCAAAAAGTCATTTCTCTTAAAGAGTAAAAAATGGGTTTGGTTCAGAGTTACAACACTATTATTAGTAGAGAGAAACAGCAATTTGCTCCTTCATACAATGATATATTGAATGAAATCACATCTATAACATCATGCCCAACAACAAATGGGTTTGAAGTTAGTTTTTCTCAGTCTTTGAAATATGGATTGTTTATGACCGGGTTTTTGTCAATAAAACCGAGAAATTATCCTGTGGAATTTATTTCTAAATCAATGGAGCAAAAGATGCCAGGAAATTATAGTTTTGCGTTCACTAAAGACTTCAATGGAATTCCATTTAATTTAATACTTCAAAGGAACTCTCCTCTCCAATTTCAAACAAAAATACCCATAGATGGTAGTTCTAACATGAGTATAAGCTCGACAATCGGATTGTATCCTTCTGTTCATACACATTTTGAAAGGGTAACATCGCATTCTAATGTGGGAGCTTCTTTAATAGCTAACAGCGGGTTTAATGATGGTTCATTAAGAATCACCGCATCTTTAGGTGCAAAAAGGACAATGACAGCAGGGGCTGTTGTTATTATACCAATAGGGATGGGGATTCCAGTCACAAGTACTGTGTTTCAATGCCAAGTTGGTTCATTGTTATATGGGGCAATCTTGAACTTTGGTGAAAGGTTTACATGGTCAATAACTTCGACACGGCATGTCAGTACTGCGACATCAGTAGGAATGTCTCTACAAGTTGATTCTAATACAAAGGCATCGGATGCTCAATTTGGTTTTCAGAGGGCCTTTCTTCACTCAAAAGTGTGTTCTGCTGTAAATCTCAAAGGTGCAATAGCTTCTATTTTCCAAAGAAATATCAATGAACATATAACAATTTATATAAGTTCTTTCTATAATATTCCCAAATCCCAATACTCGTTTGGGATGGCAATTGATCTTAAAGAATCTCAAAACCAAAACAATAATGATTGAAATTTGTTATTTTTAATGAACTTTATCATACAGCACCATGCTTCTTCAATAACTCAACAGCATTAGACCGAGAAATCTCTTGTGCCAACATCAATGGAGTTTTATTTGATTTATCCCTTGAGTTAATATCAGATTTGTGAGCTAATAAAAACTCAATAACTAATAAGTGATCATTGATAGATGCTGAATGAAGAGGAGTTCTTTTGGACCAATCAAGTATACTTGTTTATCCTTTGCATCATGATTAGATTTTTGGTGAAATAAGTATTCAACAACATTCAAGTGACCATTGATTGCTGCTTTATGTAATGGGTTTCTCTTATATCGATATAATTTACCCTCGAATCCAATGAATGAACACATGCTCCATGTTGAACAAGAAAACTTACCACATTCAAGTATCCATTTTCAGCTGCCCGATGGAGAGGAGTACTATTATTATGAAAAACCAAAAATTTAAGTTTTTTGAATCTATCTTTGCCCCATTTTCTATTAGAAATTCAACAACATCTAAATGACCCTCCCATGCAGCCAAATGAAGAGGTGTATTTTTAGTTTTCATGAATGAACAGCAGTGTTTTTTCTAAATATATCAGCGCGGTAATAGTTTAGGCACTTTACAACATCAAATCGTCCATATTCCGATGCATAATGAAGAGGAGTACTATTTTTAAGTTAAAATTATCTTTTATAGTACTGATATTTGGATCATACATTTTTTCAATTAGAAGCTCAACAACTTTGGTATGCCCTTCTTTTGCGGCTACATGAATTGGGTACATAAAAAACCTAAAAATACTTTGTCAAAACCTACTGGAATAGATTTGGCACCGTTGTGAATAAGGAACTGTACTACATCTAAATGCCCTCTTTTTGATGCAATATAAAGAGCTGTTGTTGAATAAAACAATCATACTAACTCAAATCTAATTCATTTACATTGGCTCCTTGTTGAACAAGATACCTAACAACAATTAGATTTCCACTATCTGCCGCACAATGGAGAGGAGTTTGCATAGAATTCTCGTAAGATTTAGAATTTATTTGTGAACCATGTTGAACTAATAATTCAGCAATACTATAATGCCCTTTTTTAGCAGCATAGTGAAGAGGAATACATTCACCAGAGCTACCACCATTGATATCAATACCTTTGTCAAGCAAATATTCGATTAAAGGTAAATGGAAAAATTCAGATGCTAAACAAATATAAGGTGTTACATTTGGGATAAAATCAATACATAAATGAAAAAGGTCAATATTACCACCACAAATTACTGACTTTTTCACATTAAGATCAATGGAAAACCCATTCAGCAATAAGTATTTGAAACACTTAATTGACCCAAAATAACCAGAAAACACCAATAATTCAAGGCTATTTGGTTCTCTACTCCACTCAAAAGGACTCCATTTAAGATAATTTGAATCCAATCTATCCTGATCACGTAAAACTGTTATATCATCATATTTTAAACAGTATTCGGTAGAATTTGGAATGAATCCGAATTCTAACAGGCTGTCTAGATCCTTTGCAGCTGATAATAATGATTCCAACCCCCATGGCTTATGTTTATTTCGAATCAATTGTTCAAAATCTTCAAATTCTTTCCGAAAATAATAGCAAGGAATAACAGATCTTGTATTCAATACCAAGGGCTTTATCTCTTGAAAAAAATAAACATTAGATCGAAATAGTCTATATAGCAAAACAGGACATTGATTAAAGGATTTTTCTATAAGTTTTTCCCGAAATTCAGGGTTTTCGCAATACTTCTGACATAGATTATGCACTCTATCGATCCAAAGAGGTCGTAAAGATAGTAATTGGATTATCCTATCAACCCAAAAATCAACATCAATAATATCAAACCATTTAGAGTATTTTTGGTCACAAAAAAGAAATTTCTCAAAATCTTTAAAATCTTCCATTTCAAAAATTAAAATTCATCATTACTTTTTACCCTTTTCTTTGATACTAGCTTGAGCCGCTGCGAGTCTGGCCAGCGGAATCCTATAAGGGCTACAAGATACATAATTCAATCCTACAGAATGAGCAAACCTGATTGATTCAGGATCCCCTCCATGTTCTCCGCATACACCAATAACAATATCAGACCTTTGTTTCCTTCCCCTTTCAACAGCCATTGAGATCAACTCACCCACTCCTTTCTTATCTATAGTTTGGAATGGTGATGTATCAAATATTCCCCATTCTCTATATTTTTGCAGGAATTTTCCTTCGGCATCATCACGACTAAATGCTAGTGCCATTTGGTGAAGATCATTGGTTCCAAAACTAAAGAACTCGGCATATTTTGCTAATTTGTCCGCAATAATTGCTGCTCTTGGTACTTCAATCATTGTACCGAAAGACATAGGAATATTCTTTCCCTTTTCTTTAAATGTTTTGGTGAGTATTTCTTCATATTGGGGTTTAATTTTAGCCAATTCGTTTTCATGGCATGTAAGTGGAATCATGACTTCGACATGAGGGCGATAACCTCTTTGAGATGCAATGCAAGCACCTTCTGCAATTGCTTTGAGTTGCATTCGGAGCAATCCAGGTATTAATAAACACAATCTGACCCCACGAAGTCCAACCATTGGGTTGGTCTCATGAAGCTGCATAACTTTGGAAAGAATCCTCTCTTTGGTAGACAATTCAATATCATCAATGGCGATACCGAGTTGTTTCTTAGTTTGAAGAGTAGCAACTTCTTCTGTGAGTGTTAGGACACTTGGCATAAATTCGTGTAATGGGGGATCTATCAATCTAATGATTACAGGTAAGTCACTCATAGACTCAAAAATCTGGGCAAAATCATTTGTTTGTAACTCTTCAAGCTGTAATAGAGCACTGTCTCTTTCTTTATCATTTGATGCAAGAATCATTTTTTGTACTATAGCTGAACGATCACCCAAAAACATATGTTCAGTCCTACATAGACCTATGCCTTCAGCCCCAAACAATCTTGCTTTTGAAGCATCTTCTGGCGTATCGGCATTAGCATATACTTTCAATCCCCTTTTTGGACCATTATTCTTTGATACCCTTGTATCAGGGGCAGATCTGGATTCATCGGCCCATGATAAAATCGTTGTTAAGTCTTTTTGATCCTCTAATCTGGGCTTTATCATTGGAATTTTCCCGGTATACACTTGACCAGTAGTTCCATCTAATGAAATGAAATCTCCTTCTTTAATAGTAACGCCGTTTGATGTCACTGTCATGGCTTTACTATCTATGATTATTCCTGGGCACCCAACCACAGCAGGAAGACCTATCTGTCTTGCAACAACAGCTGCATGAGAAGCGGCACCACCTTCGGCTGTAAATATTCCTTTTGATACAGTCATCCCTCCAAAATCATCAGGTTTAGTAAACTGCCTAACAAGAATTACGTCCTTACCCTGGGCAGCCATAATTTTGCATTTTTCAGCATCAAAATATATCTGACCCACGGCTCCACCTGGTGATGCATTGACACCAGTGGCGAACTTCTGAGATTGTGCTTTCTTCAAATCATCAGTAGAAAAGTGGGGATGAAGCAATTGATCAACATCTGAAGGGGATACTCTAAGTAAAGCTTCTTCTTTAGTTATTGTTCCCTCATTAACCATATCAACAGCTATTTTCACAGATGCTTTAGCCGTTCTCTTTCCATTTCTAGTCTGCAAAATCCATAACTCTCCGTTCTCAATGGTAAACTCAATATCTTGCATATTCTTGAATCTATTCTCTAATTTTTGTGCTATTTCAACAAATTGTTTATATGATTCTGGAAGCTTCTCCCCAAGTTTGACTATTGGATCAGGTGTTCTTATTCCTGCAACAACATCTTCTCCTTGAGCATTGATTAGATAATCTCCCCAAAGAACTCTTTCGCCGGTGGATGGATTTCTGGTGAATGCGACACCTGTTGCGCTTTTATCTCCCATATTACCAAATACCATCGATACAATATTACATGCGGTACCCCAGTCATCAGGAATATCAAAGTTCCTCCTGTAATCGATGGCTCTTTGAGAATTCCATGATCCAAAAACAGCAGCTACAGCTCCTCGAATTTGCTCAAATGGATCTTGTGGGAAAGGAGATCCTGTTTCAGATAATATTATCAATTTATATGTTTCAGAAAGCTTTTCCCAATCTTTAGCATCAAAATCAGCATCATTCTTGTAATTCTTCTCTTTTTGCATTCTCTTTAGAGCATCTTCAAAAATTTCATCATGAATGTTCAAAACAATTGCGCCATATCCTTGCAACAATCTTCTATAAGAATCCCATACAAACCTTGGATTTTGAGTGAGGTTAATCATTGCTTGGGCCGTCTCATCATTTAATCCCAAATTTAACACTGTATCCATCATACCAGGCATCGAAACACGTGCTCCAGATCGACATGAAACAAAAAGAGGTCTCTCTAAATCGCCAAATTTCTTATTTGTTGTATCTTCCAATTTGTGAAGTGCACCAAGCGTTTCTTCCCACATTCCAGGGGGAAATGACGGAGGAACTTGCTTATAAAACTCCTTACATGCTTCTGTTGTAATGGTAAAACCTTTTGGAACAGGAATTCCTTCTTTAGATATCGCCGCCAAATTGCCACCCTTGCCACCAAGAAGGGCAATAACACCTTCCCAGCTCCCAGCTTTGGCTTCAACTTTGTCTACCTCTTGGAAATGGAAAACAAATCTGTTCGACATTATTCGTTATTGACACTTTTATCGTAAGAAACCCTCTTAAGCTGAGATATGATAAAACTGAAAGTTGTTCTTCTGGGCTCGATGGGTGTTGGTAAAACTACTCTGTGTAATATGCTTGTTACGAAAGAGTTCAATACTACGTACCAAGTTACGGTCGGAGTCGGATATTTCGAGTTTGGAATGGAGATTAATGGCCACAAAATCGAATTACAGATATGGGACACCGCTGGAATGGAAAGGCATAGCAATTTGGGATCAATTTATTATCGAGGAGCATCAGCTGTGGTTATGGTTTACGATTTAACAGATCCTAAGACTATCGAAGGACTAGATTTTTGGCTTGACACATTTCTCAATCATAATACTAGTTCTTGTTATGGAATAGTTGTAGGAAACAAGTGTGATTTGGCAACAGACAATATGGTAAGGCACAGGGGAATGGTTTGGGCTGAAAAACACGGTTTCGATCACGTGATTACTACCTCCAAAGACTTCGAAAATGTTTTTGATTTGTTCAATCATATTTCTATTCAAATAATGAAGAATAGTCCTGCATACAGTGGTATAGAAATCGAAACACAAAAAAAAAGATGCTGCTAAATGGCTGTTTAATGCACCTTAAAGACGCTTGGCTTATAGATCATTTTTGCATAGTTTGGAATCTTGCAAAACTGTTCGAGGGCTGCCAAAACATGCTTTCCGAATGTATCATGGTATTGACGAGCAATCTTGTCAATGACATTATGGAGATATGCCCACACCCATTGTTGGTAAACGTCAATTAAGAGGGATAGGAAAATATATCCTACTAAGTAGATGAACATGACAAAGTAATAGTTGCCTTTGAACGAAACAATGGCCTTAGTGATCAAATATGGAAGAATAACGACATCAACAATGGCATTGAACCTATAAATATAAACATTATTCAAGAGTGGTTTGGTTAAACTTTGAACATTACCTTTGAGAGATCCACAGCTTTCAGATAGTACATTGTATATTATTTCAATTAATAAAATAAAATTAAGTATTGCTATACGAAGGTAATTCAAAAAGAAATAGTAATTAATGTACCATGTTATACACATGAAGATGGCCAAATGAAAATCTTTGTTGCATAATATCCTATTAAAAATCGAATCCCCAATATCTCTCTGCATGAGATACCTAACCAACCGACTTGCATGGTGAATAAATGACAAAAAGTAAGTAAACCCAGAAAAGAATGTAGAATCACTACCAAATACCATCACACATGAGCCCAACAATATGGGAAATGGAAGGGCAATGTCAAGAATCCGGAGAAGCTGCTTAATGTTGTCCATAAGCTGAATAAAAAGGGATAATTTTTTCCTCCTCTCCTAAAGGGTAATATTGCCCTTAACGCATTGTCGGTTAGTGTTTTAACGGCAGAAAAGAACCAAATGTCGTTATCTGTACCTGTAGTTTCACCATTTGGTGAAGAATTCGGGCTAGTCGAGCAGGAATTGCGATTGCAAATGAATGCACCTGGATTGAAAATAACTGAATTGTATAACATCAGCTTGAAGCCCATTCAGCATCAGTATAATAATTACTTGAAGAGTATGAGCAATCCAAATGTTGTTGATTGCTTTTTGCAGGTTTCCTCTCTTCATCAGTCAATTTCTGATATAATGAGTCATGGTATTCGCGTTCATCCAAAAGATGGTCTAAAAGTTCAGCTTTGCGATCTTAGTGTTGATAAATCTAAAGAAGCTTATGAAATGATACATATTCAGGTAGCCTTAGGCAATGTTGTCATGTTTCAAGATCCCAACGCTGAAATTGATTCAAATACATTTTTATCTAGGGCTCCCACAGCAAATGACATTCCTAATTCTTATAATTCGATCTGTGTATCGGATCGTAATGAGTATGTCATTTTTAATCCAGCTCAAGTTAATACTTTGCACTTAGTTCGTTTTATGGGAGGAAAGAATATCTCTTCCGATTTCGTCCCATATGATATATGTGGAATATGCGGAAAGGACAATGCAACATTATATTGCCAGAACGATTCCATTAAATTATGTGAACAATGTGACAAGAAAAGCCATTCTGAAAACGAGATTCTTAGGGGGCATGTTAGGGTTCCTCTTTTAGATATTTTGCCGAAAGTTGCCCAGTGTCCGGAGCATCCAAACCAGATTGTAAAACACTATTGTCCGAAGTGCCATCTTCCTGTATGTATGAAATGCAAAGTTAAGGGAAGCCATTCTTCAGGGGAAGCAGCAAAGCACAATCTTATATCTATTTCAAAAGCATATGCTGATGCTGTTAATTCTGCTAAAAGACCAAATCCAATGTTTGTTTCCAGAGAACAGACCCTTAAAACTGTATTAAATTCCACAGAGAACAGCCTAAGAGATATTGCTACTAACCAGAGATCAGTTGAAGAGGAAATAATGAGGATAGCTAGGAAAGCCATTGAAAGTGCTAGAGAACAGAGCAACAAGAAAGCTTTAGCAATTAAATCTGCAAAACTTGAGCTTGTAAGGAAACTCAATGAATTTATGAAACAGAAAGAACTTCTCGAAACATATCGGGATTATTCTGAACCAATCCCGTTCTTAGAGTCTTTTTATCGAAATAAATTATTAGAAGCTCCATTTGCAGAAAATCTCGATTTACCCCCTGCTCAAAGTATCAAGGGCGATCTTGTTGTCTATGGCCGATTAGAAGTTTCTCCGCCAAAGATCAAGAATGCTCAACAAGAGTCCAAACCTAAACAAAGGGAGCCTCAAAGAGGAGCTGAGTATTCATACTATACTGGCTATACCCAAGATGGATATACGTACAATTCTGAGTTCGATTCACAGGCCCTTTCGCAATCAAATGCCACCCTTGAACCACCAGATCCACAGATCACTCCTCTTTCCAGAATGGCAGCTAGGAAAGCAGCAAAATACGAAACTCAAGGACTAAACCTTGAATTCCAGCCGTTTGATGGATCCGATATAATATCAGACTCTGATGAAGCTAGAAAGCTTTACATGTGCCTTCCATTCCGTGGACAACCTCAAACTCATCTGATGTTTTCAACTCGTAATGACGGTAGATCTATTTCTAAAATGCATAGAATGATTGATGGAATGGGTATTACCGTAGTTCTTGTTAGATCTGGAACATATGTATTTGGAGGATTTGCAGCCTCAAAATGGAATTCAGATGGTGTTCCATTTGGACAGGGATCATCAACATTCCTCTTTAGTATAACAAGAGATGCATTTGTCCCATATAAACCCCAATCGGATGATCCTTGCTATTTGTATGCTACTCCCGAGACCCTCTCATTTGGTAAAGAAGATCTAATGCTTACAAACAACTTTGATGATTGTTCTTCCTCAATTGAGAACTCCTTTGGTGTTGGATTCATGTATGGAAGTGAGAAAGCCAAAACTTTCTTGGCCGGGAAAGAGAAGTTTGCTGCAGATGCTGTTGAGATTTGGGGATTCTTTGCGAAAAATGAATAAATTGGTAATACGGACCTATTTTTCTTTGATTGTCTTCTTTAAAAAATTTGGCTATACGAGTTTACTTATGAGGCCAAAAAAATATCTTATTGTTCCTCTAATAAGTTGAATTATTCAATTTCTTTTTCGAGAAAAAATAGATGTAAACTCCAAGGATAATGAAATAATTTTAATCAATATTAGGAAACAGTTCTTCATTATGTTGTTAATGCAGGAGATTACGAAATTGTCACATTTTTTTGCAATAATGCAAACTTCGATACCATATTCTTGCTCAATAATCCTCCTTACTTCTCTCATTTTCATTTGCTTTTCTATTGATATTACTTGATTACTCTTCGGTGGAATTCTAATCGTAAGTTTTCCGTCTCCCTTACCAATGCTATCTTTAGAAAATGATGTGTTATTTCCATTGTTTTGAATGAACTTTGCTTTTCCTTTATAAGTATCTGGCTGCCTTTTGTCATCTATCTTAAAAGATACGCCATCAGGATGCTTTTCTTTAAACTCCATTGGGTAGAGCCACTCAAAAATGTCTTTAA
>Ga0074193_1000722_pt1 | contig 50138 bp, 41 predicted proteins | sample EPASupsiteHSE605_FD_64523 | JGI IMG/M metagenome (GOLD analysis project Ga0074193, IMG submission 64523) | Bioremediated contaminated groundwater from EPA Superfund site, New Mexico - Sample HSE6-05 | ecosystem: Environmental > Aquatic > Deep subsurface > Groundwater > Contaminated ...
AGACCAATAATGATTCACAGAGTTGCATTTGGTAGTATTGAAAGATTCTTAGGAATATTAATAGAACAATTTGCAGGAGCATTCCCTACATGGCTAGCACCTGTACAAGTTAAGGTGTTGCCAATATCAGATAAATTTAATGATTATGCTGATGAAGTTAAAGAACAACTTGAAAAATTAAATATAAAAGTTGAAATAGATACAAGAGCTGAAAAAATTGGTTACAAAATAAGAGAAGCCCAATTAGAAAAAATCCCATACATGCTTGTAGTTGGAGAAAAAGAAGCTGAAGGTAAAACTGTTTCTGTTAGAGAGAGACAAAAAGGCGATGTTGGCAGTATGACAGTTCAAGAAATTTCTGACATAATATTAAAGAAAATTGCATCGAGAGAAAATGATTCACCTCAATCAATTTAATAATTATAAATTGTAGACATAAATCCAATTTGTGAAATGAGCATTATAAATACAGCATTCGACTTTTTAAGTAGAATGCTGTAAGTTTATTGTGAATACAACAAGGTTCCCGGGACGATCAGCAATCTTTGATTGCATTGATGGGTGGGGTTCTTATTGTGAATACAACAAGGTTCCCGGGACCCATCAGCAATCTTTGATTGCATTGATGGGTGGGGTTCTTATTTTAATATATATTAGATTAGGGGGAATAACTTGAAAGAAGAAAGAATTGTATATGCAGATATATTAAAGATATTTGCTACATTTTCAGTTATACTTTTACATGTTTCAGCTAGCAAATGGAATTTAGTTAATATTGAAACTTTTGAGTGGAAAGTTTTTAATTTTTATGATAGTTTAGTGCGATTTGGTGTACCAATTTTTGTCATGTTAAGTGGAATGTTTTTTTTAAAACCAGATAAAGACATAAGTTATAAAAAAATTTATAAGAAATATATATTGCGAATTATTACAGCGTTTATCTTTTGGTCAACTTTTTATGCAATGTATATTAATCTTACAAAAAATGAGCAAATCAATAAGGAAATTATAAATAAGATTATTTCTGATATCATTGAAGGCCGTTATCATTTATGGTTTCTCTTTATGATAATAGGGCTATATATTATAACTCCACTGCTCAGGAAAATCGTATCAAATGATAAAAAAGCAACTGAATATTTTCTTTTGTTGTGGTTGATATTTACAGTTATTTTGCCAATAATAATAAAATTTTCAAATTATATAAAATTAGATATTTTAATTAATAAAATTAATGTAAATTTAGTTTTTGGCTACGTCGGATATTTTATAGGTGGGTATTATCTTGATTATTACACCATAAATAAAAAATTAAGAAAAATTATTTATATATTAGGCTTATTAGGAATTTTAAGCACAATTATATTTACTGCTTTGATTTCTGTGAAGGAAGGAAAAGCAAATAGTATATTGTATGGATATTTTTCTCCTAATGTTATGGTAGCAAGTATTGCGGTCTTTATATTTTTTAAATATGAAATATCTAAAATAAAACTTAACAAAAGGAGCTTGAAAATAATCAAAACAATAACTACATGTACTTTTGGAATGTATTTAGTTCATGATTTTTTCATTATTGTATTAACAGAGCAAGGTTTAGATACAATGAAGTTTAATCCTATTTTTTCAGTTCCAACAATAGCATTGCTTGTTTTTATATTTAGTTTTATAATTAGTTATATTATAAGCAAAATACCAATATTGAATAAATATATTATGTAGTATAATAAAGTATAAAAGTTAGTTTATTTTAAAAGGAGGAAGATAGTTATGAGTACAGCTTATTCAGAAGAAGTTCAATACCATATTAATATGAAAGAAGGAGATGTTGGTAAATATGTAATTTTACCAGGTGATCCTAAAAGATGTAAATTAATAGCAGAACATTTTGATAATTCTGTTTTAATAGCAGACCATAGAGAATTTGTAACATATACAGGATATATTGATGGTGAGAAAGTAAGTGTGACATCAACTGGTATAGGAGGTCCTTCTGCAGCAATTGCATTGGAGGAACTTGCTAATATAGGTGCAGATACATTCATAAGAGTAGGTACATCTGGCGGTATGGATATAAATGTTATGGGTGGAGATTTAGTAATAGCATCAGGTGCAATACGTATGGAAGGTACTGGAAGAGAGTATGCTCCAATGGAATTTCCAGCTGTTGCCAACTACGAAGTTATGAACTCTCTCGTAAAAGCTTCTAAAGATATGGGTAAAAAATATCATGTTGGAATAGTAGAATGCAAAGATTCATTTTACGGACAACATGAACCAGAAACAAAACCTGTTAGCTATGAACTTGCTAACAAATGGGAAGCGTGGCTTAGATTAGGTTCATTAGCATCTGAAATGGAATCAGCTGCTTTGTTTATAGTTGGAGCTTACAGAAGAGTTCGTGTTGGCTCAATTTTGAATGTAGTTGCCAATCAGGAAAGAAGAAGAAAGGGATTAGATGACCCTCAATGTCATGACACTGAAGCTGCCATTAAGGTAGCAGTAGAAGCAATAAGAAATTTAATTAAAGAAGATAAAAGCAAATAACAATACAGGAATAAGGGCAAATAACATAAAGAATCCTATGAGTAATAGCAAAAAAATTTAGTGAATATTTATATTCATTAAATTTTTTTGCATTTTGCATTATTTTTAACTGATTTTAATATTTTTCCATTTGCCAGTATTGTATCTTAAGAGTACAAACAAAGATCTTAAAAGTTGATCTGCTACAAATGCAACCCAAGCTCCTACCAGACCCAAATGCATGTAATTAATTAATATGATTGCTAATCCAGGGCGCACAATTAAAACAGTGATAAACGTAATAATTGCTGTAGCTTTTGTATCTCCTGCACCTCTAAGAGCACCTGCTAATATAAATTGTGAAGATTGAAATGGCTGTGATAGGCCAACAAGCATCATAATTCTAGCGCCGTTTGCAATAACAGTTGCATCATCAGAATACAAGGAAACAATTTTACCACCCCATATAACAAAAATTGTTCCCATAATTATTGATACAATCATACCTATACGTCTTGTCCTCATTACATAAGCATGAGCCATGTCTGAACGATTTTTACCTAAACTTTGACCTGTTAGAGATGTTGCTGAAACAGCAAATCCTTGACCATTCATGAATGATATTGATTGTATGTTCATACAAACTTGATGTGCGGCAAATGCAATTGTTCCAAGAGTTGCTATTGTTTTAGAGTATATAATTATTCCAATCCGCATAACTAATTGTTCAATCATAGCTGGAATTCCTATTGAAAATATCTGCTTTAAGGAAGCTATGTCAGGCTTGAAGCCATCACGAAAACGTAAATGTAAATATTGATTTCCTTTTGTTATATATGAAAAAGCATATAAAAATGCTACTAGTTGTCCTATTATTGTTGCAAGAGAAGCACCTGCAACTTCCATTCTTGGAAAACCAAAATTTCCTTCAATAAGCAAATAATTAAATATTACATTAACTACATTTGCAGTTAAGTTATATATCATAGCAGTTCGAGAATCTCCAACTCCTCTAAGTGTTGCCGTTATAGTAGTTGTAAGAGCCATAAAAGTAAAACCAACCATCTGAATTTTTAAATAATTTGTACCACCTGTTAGAGTTTCTGAATCTGTAGCACCCATGAACTTAACTAATGGTTCTGAAAATATATATCCTATGACGGATGCGATTATAGAAAATGTAATGGTAAGTAGAAGTGCTTGACGTAAAATTAAATTAGCTTTTTCTTGATTTCCAGCACCCTTGTATCTTGCAACCATAGAAGTTGCACCTACATTCATGGACATAAACATTATCATCAACAAAAATTTTGGCTGCAATGTTAGTCCTACTGCAGATAAAGCCCATGGACCGAGTTGTCCAACCATCATCAAATCGACCATTGAGGCAAGTTGTGTTAATGTCATTTCAAGAACCGAAGGCCATGCAATATTAACAATGTCCTTATAAAGCATTTTAGAAGTAATATTATTTGGTAATTGATTTTTTGTAATGTGGTCTATATGTACATCATTTCCATCTTCAACTAAATCTAATGCCATATCAATATGTTTATAACCTTTTGTCATGTTTCTTTTAAATGATATTTTCATAAAATCATATGTCAATTTTAAAAAATTGACAAAACCACCTTTCCTTTTGCAATATTTCTAGCAAATTTATTACTATTTTTTTACCAATAATATTGTATCACATTATTTTATAGAAGTGCAACCGTGACAATTATAATATTTTGAATAATTAAAATAATAAATTAGATTTTAATCTTATTTTAATAAACGCCTAAAGATTAATTAATAAAGTTAAGGTATATTAAGTGCATAAGATAATTAATAAAAAAGTTTCACGGAGGGTAAAATGAAAGTAACATTAGAACAAATTGATGAATTAAGAAACAGAGTAAATGTAACATATGAAGAAGCAAAAAGCACTTTAGAAAAAAATGATGGAGATTTAATTAAATCAATAATTGAATTAGAAAAAAAGAAAGGCTCAAAGAAAATGGAAAAAGGCAATCATAAAGAAGAATTTACAAGTTTTGTTGATAAATTATTGCAGCTTAAATTTTCTGTTAAAAACAAAAATGGAGATACATTGGTAAATGTTCCGGTTGTACTTGTACTAATAACATTTGTTATGGCATTTTGGGTAGTTATATTTGGTGTTTTGCTCGCAATTATGACATCTTGTAAAATGAAAATTTATAAAGATAAAAATTCTATAAATGTTCATGGAATCAAGAGGAATATGCAAGAAACTGTAGAAAAAATAAAAGTAAAATCTGAAGAAATCATAAAAGAAGATGAAGAATTCAAAGAAGAAAAAAATGATGATCAAGACGAAAATGAAATAATTATAGAATAAGTTAGTAAATAGAATAAAATGATAATATAAATATCAGGTCCATTACGACCTGATATTTATATTATTGTGAATACAACAAGGTTCCCGGGACCCATCAGCAATCTTCGATTGCGTTGATGGGTGGGGTTCTTATCATTTGTTAATCAATTAATAAACTTAGCATGACAGTAAACAATTGATATTTTTAGGAAATAATAGTATAATATATAAAAAATCATAGGTGGTTTGTATGGATAATAAAAAGAAAATTTTAATAGTGGAAGATGAACATAAAATTGCACGTTTTCTTGAGTTGGAGTTGAAGTACGAAGGATATGATGTTGAAATAGCCAATAACGGCAGAGATGGACTTGAAAAAGGTAAAAGCGAAGATGTAAGTTTGATTATACTTGATTTAATGCTACCAGGATTAAGCGGCATAGAAGTTTGCAGAAGGCTTAGACAAACATCTGATGTGCCTGTAATTATGCTTACGGCAAAAGATGATATATCAGATAAAGTTACAGGACTTGATATAGGTGCAGATGACTATATGACAAAACCATTTGCAGTTGAAGAACTTTTAGCTAGAATTAGAGTTTTATTAAAAAGAAAATTTGTTTCTAAAAGTAACCAAGATGATTCTATAATTTTAGAAATTGGGAAATTGAAATTATATAAAAATAACTATAGAGTAGAATATGATAATGAAAATATAGAATTAACTAAAAAAGAATTTGAACTTTTGGAAATGATGATGATTAATAAAAATATTGTATTGACTAGAGAAAAGATTCTAGATAAAGTTTGGGGTTATGATTATTTTGGTGATACTAATATAATAGATGTTTATATAAGATATTTAAGAAGTAAGATAGATCAGAAATACAATGTTAATTTTATTGAAACTGTAAGAGGTGTAGGCTATATAATTAGAGACTAACAAGAAGGTATGTTATGAAAACCTTAAAACAAAAAAGAATAGATAAACAATTAAAAAAAGCAAGGAAAAAAGAGAAAATTAAAAATGTAGATAAAAAAATTCCTGGTGATGTAAGTAATATTGCTAAAAATAGAACATTATTAGATGTTTTAAAATTGTTTGTTAAATCAATTACATTTTTAATATTATTTCCATTTAAAATTTTATTAAAATTATTAATAAATGTATTAAAAAGATTAAAGTTTTCTATAGCATTTAAAATATCAGCATCATATTTGCTTTTATATTTGATTATAATATTAATAGTTGCAATTACAACAACAGCAGGATATAGCATATATGAATTAAGCAAATATAAACAAGATGTAATGGATTATGATTTAATTGATATACAAAATTATTTTCCAGATGAAAGAAAACTTGATGCTATGGTTGGTAAAGATGAAATTATATCAATTAATATTTACGATAATAATTTAAATAATATATATACATCTTCAGAAGGTAATAATAGATATTCAGATAATATAATTATTGTTTTAGAAAAATTATTTAATGATGAGGAATATGTTTATTCATCAATTTTTTATTATAATAGTGAAGAGTATTACGTTAACATTAACTATTTAGTAACCGATCTTTTAACTGAATCAATTAGGATATGCATTATGATACTTGCTTCAGGAGCGATAGGATTATTTATTTTTGTACCTATAGTTTCAAGAACAAGTTATAAATTAATAGGTCCAATTAAAAAGATGACTGAAATTACAAAAACTATAACGGTAAATAATATAAACACAAGGTTAGATGTAAAAGATACCCAAGATGAATTAAAAGAGCTTTCAGAAACGTTTAATCAAATGATGGATAGAATTGAGCAAGGTTATAAAACTCAGCAACAATTCGTTTCTGATGCCTCTCACGAATTAAGAACTCCAATAGCAGTTATTAAGGGTTATGTAAATATGTTGGATCGATGGGGCAAAAATGATAAAGCTGTATTGGAAGAATCAATAAGTGCAATTAAAAACGAAACTGATAGTATGCAGGATTTAATAGAAAAGCTACTGTTTATTGCAAGAAGTGATAAACATTCACTTACATTTACTAAGGAAGATTTTAAAATATGTGAAATACTTTTTGAAATAGAAAAGGAAACTTTAATGATTGATACAAAACATAATTTTTCCTTTAAATTTTATGATGATGTACACATATATGCTGATAAAAACAGGATTAAGCAAGCAATTAGAATTTTTATTGAAAATGCAATCAAATTTACACCACATAGCGGTAATATAAAAGTTACATCTTACATTGATGAAGATTATTATGTAATTAAAGTATCTGATACAGGAATGGGTATTGAGAAAAAGGATTTGAATAAAATTTTCAATAGGCTTTACAGGGCTGAACAGTCAAGAAATAAAGATATTGGTGGTCATGGATTAGGGCTATCAATTGCAAGGATTATTATTATAGGTCATAAAGGAAAGATCAAAGTAAAAAGTACTGTAGATAAGGGTTCTGAATTTTTAATTATGTTGCCATATTTAGAAAAAATATACTGATAAATACCAATATATTGATTAAAAATTTCATGTACTGCCAATTATCGACAAAACATTACAAAACAAGTCAAGGATAAATCCATTTGTAAATAGTATAATAAAATTACACTATAAGAGAAAGGATTGGGACGTCTGTGAACATAGAATATATTGAATCAGGTCAAGAATTAACTATTAGACTAAAAGGTGATTTAGATCATCATGGAGCAGATCAAAATAGAGATAAAATTGATGAAAAGATAATGAAAGAAAATATTAATAAGATTATTATTGATTTTAAAAAAATTGATTTTATTGATAGTTCTGGTATTGGTTTTGTAATAGGTAGATATAAAAATATTAGAAAAAGAAATGGTGTTATTGAAATTATAAATGCGAATAAAAAGGTAAGAAAAATACTTGATATGAGCGGTATAGGAAAAATAATAAATATTAAATAGGGGGATAAAATGCATAATAATTATGTATATATTAAAATACCGAGCCTTTCAACTAATGAATCTTTTGCTAGAGCGGCAGTTGCAGCATTCTGTACAAGTTTGAATCCAACTATAGAGGAAATTTCAGATATTAAAACTGCCGTATCAGAAGCTGTAACAAATGCAATAATTCATGGTTATGAAAATACTGTTGGAGATATAGTAATACAATGCAGAATTAGAGATCGTTTAGTAGAAATAATTGTAGAAGACTTCGGTTGTGGTATTGTAAATGTGGACAAGGCTAAAGAACCATTATATACATCTAAACCAGAACTTGAAAGATCTGGTATGGGATTTGCAGTAATGGAAACATTTATGGATGAACTTGTTGTATTATCAGAAAAAGATGTTGGAACAAAAGTAATTTTAAGAAAAACAATCAGCTCAAAAAATGAAATTAATAGCAACTTTTGATAAAAAAAGCACGATTAGTGCTTTTTTTTTTGCATGCAATAAATAATTTTGTAAATAATACTTTTGAGGTGATTTTTATGAAAAAGAAGATATTTTTTTTAGTAATAGTTTTATTGATTAGTATATCAGCTATTGTTTTTGGAAATAGCATTGATAAATCATTAAAAAAAATACCGGAAAGTGCTGTTTTATTATAATGGAGGAATTATGAAGTATAACAAGGAAAGTTATAAAGAAGTTGTAGATAATTATACGCCAAAAAATAAGATTGTAAAGAATTGTTTCATGGCTTTTATTTTTGGAGGTGCAATATGCACAATAGGAGAAATAATCAAAAATATTTTTGTTTCAGGTTTTAATGTACCAAGTGATGATGCTGGTGTTATTACTTCTGTAGTTCTCGTAGGTTTAAGCGCATTGTTAACAGGATTTGGATTATATGACAACTTAGGCAAAATAGGTGGTGCAGGTACAATTGTACCTATTACTGGTTTTGCGAACTCAGTAGTATCACCAGCATTAGAATTTAAAAAAGAAGGATTTGTTCTAGGTACAGCAGCAAATATATTTAAATTAGCTGGTCCAGTATTAGTATATGGATATTTAGCTTCCTTTATAGTGGGGATATTAAGTTTAATTTTTAAGTAAAATCTTTAATAAAATTAAAGAGCCCTTATTTTATCAATAAGAAGAAAGGAATATATATTTTGAAAAAAATAGGTAAACAAACATTTAATATAAAAGATAATGTGGTTATAAGAGATACATTTACAATAGTTGGTTCTAAAGAAGGCGAAGGTCCTCTTAAAGATAATTTTGATCTTATTGTTGATGATTTGTGGGGAGAAGAATCGTGGGAAAAAAGTGAACTGAAATTTCAAAAATCAGCAATAGAAAATTTAATGAATAAGAATAATTTAATAAAAGATAATATTGATTTATTAATTTCAGGAGACTTATTAAATCAAATAGTTTCTTCTTCATTTGCTGCTAGGGATATTGGGCTACCTTACATTGGTATATATGGAGCTTGTTCCACTATGGCTCTTAGTATGGGAATTGGAGCACTACTTATCGATGGTGGATTTGCAAGCAATGTAATTTGTGCAACATCAAGTCACTTTTGCAGTGCAGAAAGACAATACAGATTACCATTGGAGATGGGAGGTCAAAGACCTATGTCGTCACAGTGGACAGTTACAGGTTCTGGCGCTGTATGGCTTTCAAATGTAGGAAAAGGTCCTAAAATTAAAAATGTTACATTTGGTAAAATAGTCGATTTAGGTGTATCAGATGCAAATAATATGGGAGCAGCTATGGCACCAGCAGCTTATGATTCTTTAAAGCAAAATATTGAAGATACTAAAAATGATTATGATTTAATAGTAACTGGTGATTTGGGGACGGTTGGAAAGAATATAGTAAATAAAATGTTTAATGAAGATAATATGAGTATAGAAAAAAAATATGATGACTGCGGTGCAATAATTTTTGATATTGAAAAGCAAGATGTACATGCCGGAGGAAGCGGCTGTGGCTGTTCAGCAGTTGTTTTTGGATCCTTTTTATATAAAAAGCTTTTAAATAAAGAAATAAAAAGTTTATTATTTACATCCACAGGCGCTCTTCATTCACCAACAGTATCATTGCAGGGTGAGAGTATTCCTGGTATAGCACATTGTGTTGGTATAGAAGTTTAAAGGAGTTAGTTATGAATTATGTGATGAGTTTTGTATTAGGCGGTTTGATATGTGTTATTGGTCAAATTATAATGGATAAACTTAAAATAAATGCAGCATATATATTGGTTATATTTGTAGTCTCAGGTGTAATCCTCGGATATTTAGGTATATATGAAAAATTAGTAGAAATAGGATTTTCAGGTGCAACAGTTCCATTGCCAGGGTTTGGAAATTCCCTCGCAAAAGGTGCTATTGAGGAAGCTTCAAAAAAAGGTTTTATGGGAGCATTAAGCGGAGGTGTGATGAAGACAGCACCTGGTGTTGCTGCAGCTTTAATATTTGGTTACATTGTTGCAGTGGTGTTTAATCCAAAAAAGAAGTGATTATATGGTTAACAAATAAAAAAAGAGTTTATATAACTAATAAACTCTTTTATTGTGAATACAACAAGGTTCCCGGGACAATCAGAATCTTTGATTGCGTTGTGGAGGGGATTCTTATTTTTTAATTTAATTCGTTATTGAATCTATTATGGAATCAATGATTTCAGTGTCGTTAGGATCTTCTGTTTCTATAATTCCATCATTTATATCCACGTTATCTTCTTCCTTATTTTGTTCATTTCCATTCCCATTACCGTTGTTTCCATTGTTGTTTTCATTATCATCATTATCATCATTTCCATTTTGGTTATTCATCCACTGATCATAATGCCATTTTGTATGGTAAGTACATATTTGAGTAGGCAATTGATATTGGTAATCTAAAGGTACCATACCACTACTTGTATTTAAATCTGCTATAGAAATTCCATTAACGGCAGTTAATTTATTATTTTCATCAAATGTTACTTGACCAGCATACATTTGTTTTAATTCTTCTACTGTAGAAATTAATGAATCTTCCATAATCTGTTGATAAAGTATTTTAGCTTGATATTTTGCTTCATTGCCACCATTTTTATTAGATGGATTTGCATAGGCATCGTAATCCCTTGTAATAAAGACTTTTTCTACTGTTAAATCACCAGGACAAAATTGTGATTTTAACATGTTAGAACTTGAACAAACTTGAGCTTTAACATGAACATCGCAAGTTTCTGTTGGTTGAGTTCCTGGCACAAAGTATTCTGTTATTATTTGGCTACCACGTTGATCATGTGCGCATAAATCAGTAGGAATTTTTCCTGATTGACTACAAACACTTACAGGTACTAAATTTTTATTTAATTCAAATTTTGCCGGAGCTAAACCTTCGTGTATAGGTGTCATAATTCCACTCCAAAGCCTTGCAGTAGCACCGCTATCGCCAGAAAGTTTCATTTGAACATTATCATTACCAACCCATATTCCACCTACATAATATGGAGAAAATCCCATAAACCAAAAATCTCCATTTGCTTGAGTAGTTCCTGTTTTACCAGCAACTTCAATTCCTAATCTTTCAGGCAATTTTGCTCTATATGAAAGACCAGGATTAACAGTTGATCTTAAAATATCTTTCATTAAAGATGCTACTTCAGGACTTACAACAACATGTGTTTCAGGTATGTTTTCTAAAATTACTTCACCTTTATTGTTAACAACTTTTGTATAAGCAATAGGTTCAATATAAACACCATCATTAGCAATAGCACCATAGGCAGCTGTCATAGCTAGAGGTGAAAAACCTTTAGTCAATCCACCAAGTCCTAGAGATGCTAAATTGACATCATTATTACTTGCATTTTCTTCAGGTGATATAAATGTATCATTTTCAACATTTTCAGTATTTATTAAACCTAATTTTTTAAGAGAGTCCATTGATGCATCAACACCTATTGTTTCAAGCATTAATACAGCATTAGTGTTAATTGACTGTTCTATTGATTTACGTAAAGTTTGTTTACCCCAATATTTAATATCTTTGTATTCATACCAGTTCTTAGGCCATCTTTCGCCTTTCTCATTGTATCTTGGTAAGTCATCTAATACATAAGCTGCTGAATAACCTAAATCTAATGCAGGAAGATATACTGACAATGGTTTAATTGTAGAACCTGGTTGTCTTGCTGCATCTGCAGCTCTGTTAAATGTTTTGCTTCCTTCTATATCTCTTCCACCAATCATTGCTTTAATTTTACCTGTTCTATAATCCATAATAACTGTTGCAGATTGAGGTTGAACAGTACCATTTTCTTGATAGAAGAAGTATCCAGCTGGTATTCTAAGAACATTATCGCTTCCTACTTTAAACATTTCTGGATTTTTAGTAACGTAGTTGCTTAAAATTTTAAAGCTTCCTTTTGCACCTTTTTGTTCTATAATTTCATAATTATTTCCTATATTTAAACCACCTATGCTATGAGATACAAAATTAAGTTTGTCATCAATAGTATAGCAGTCTACAACATCTATTGTAGTTGAGTAAATATTAAATTTTTTAGAACTAATAACTAAATTACCGCTTTCATCATAACTGTATTCATCAGGATTTAAATAAATGCTTTGATCTTCATCCATTATATTTATTTTATCATAATAAATAAGTTGACCATTTTCATCTAATATATTGTATGCTGAATCAAGACTTCCTGTTGATGAATCTCCTGACCATTTGAAATATTTCCAATTTTGAGCAATTGGTTTTTCTCCAGTAGGAGCTGCACCAAGGAACAATTCTGCAAAATTTTCATATGATGACTCTAAGGATTTTTGCATATTGATATCTATTGTAGTAGTAATTGATAAACCACCTTTGTAAAGATAACTTTCTGCATCTTCATAGCTCAAACCTTGTGAAGTCATTAAATCTTCTATAACTTTTTTCTTAACGTAATCCATTGAAGTTGAAGAAATTCCTTCAATTTTTGTTTGACCAGGGTTTAATGCAACATGCATATCTTCAGCTATAGCAGCATCATATTCTTCTTGTGTAATCCACTCTAAATCTAACATTCTATCTAATATTACTTTTTGTCTATCAATAGCATCTTGATTGTAAATACAAGCGTATTGAACAGAGCCTATAAATACATATCCTACAATTTCTTCTTCAGGAATGTCGGTAGTATCTTCTAAATTATATCTATTGAACGGAGCATATTTTACTGTACTCTTTGCGGCTCCTGCTAAAAGGGCACTTTCTGCAAGAGTTAGCTCGCTTACATCTTTAGAAAAATATGTATAAGCAGCAGTTTGAACTCCATATGAACTTTGTCCAAGAGGAATTGTGTTTAAGTAATTTTCAAGTATCTGATCTTTAGATAATTTTTGTTCCACTTTAACTGCAAGGTACATTTCCTTGATTTTACGTTCCCAAGATTTTTCATTTGTTAGGTATATATTTTTAACAAGCTGTTGAGTGATTGTGCTTGCACCTTGAGCTTTAGCATCACCAACTTTAAAATTATGTAATAAGGAACCAAAAATACGTTGAATATCAATACCAGGATGATCCTTAAAACGATGATCTTCTATTGCTATAAAAGCAAGTTGTAAATGTTCAGGTATATCTTTTAATTCGACAATTTCTCTGTTTTCATTTGGATCATGAATTTGTTCAATTTCTGCACCACTTTCATCTAATATTACTGAACTTTCTGTAAGATTAGTAAGTAATTTTGTTGGATCAATTTCAGGAGCACTCTTAATAACTCCAAATAACATACCTGCAACAGCGCCACCAGCAACTATTATTGCGGTTAATATAACTAATAATATTATTCTAAATACTATTTTTCTTTTCTTTTTACTTTTTCTTTTTTTAGTTTGATTTGATTTGTCATTAGGATTTTCTATATTGTTATTATTTTCTTTTGACATATTTACCTCCATAAAAAACTATAAATAATAGTATACCACAAAATACACTAATATTGTAAAAGTTTTTAATATCTTTCATATCATATATAATAGAACAAAAAGGGAGGGAATGCAATAGTTGAAAAATCACAAGAGGAAGAATCTGCATATTATCATACTATTTTTACTGATTTTATCATTATTGACGTATTATTACATAGAAAAAAACATAAAACCAACATTGAAATCAATATGTGAAGTAAAGGCTAAAGTCATTGCAACTCAAATAATAAATGATACAGTGAGGGAAGAATTAAAAAATGATGTATTAAAAGAACAAATTTTAATACCAACATTTGACAATGAGGGAAAAATAAATATGATTAGGACAGATGCCTTAGCTATGAATACAGTATCTTCCAATATTGCCAATAGTGTGCAACAAAAAATTGTTTCACTTTCAAATCAAAAATTTTCAATTCCTCTCGGCTCAGCTCTCGATAGTCAGTTGCTTTCAAACACAGGTCCAATATTAAAATTTACTATACTGCATCAAGGAAGTGTTCTTGTAGATTTTGTGACAGAGTTTGATGAATCTGGAATAAACCAGACTAGGTATAAAATTTATATAACAGTAGCTGTAGATATGAGAATTATAAGCCCAGTTACAACAAGCAGCATAACAGTAAATAACAATGTATTGATTGCTGAAATAGTTATTGTTGGAGAAGTACCAGAATCTTACATGAAGTTTCCAATAAATAATTAACTTATAAGGCAAAAGAACTCGCAAAACTGTATAAATTGTGCTATACATTAGTATAATAAATATGTTAAGATACAAATGATGAAACTTTTTAATACATATTATGTATTTATGGAGGAAATATGGAAGATAAAGAAAGATGTTTATTAGTAGCCGTACAATTAACTAGTAATTCTAGTGATGAAAATGACATGGTTGAACTTGAACAACTTGTTGAAGCAGCAGATGGAATAGTTGTATCAAGCATAATGCAAAACAAGCATGGAATAGATAATAGATTATATGTAGGCAAAGGAAAAGCTGAAGAAATTGCAGCATATGTAAAAGAATTAGATATAGATACTGTTATATTTAATGATGAATTAAGCGGTTCACAAATAAGAAACATAGAAGAAGCAGTAGATGCAAAAGTAATAGACAGAACAAATTTAATTCTTGATATTTTTGCTAAGAGAGCTCTTACAAAAGAAGGACAATTGCAAGTAGAATTAGCTCAACTTAAATATAGCTTGCCAAGACTTGTTGGATTAAATACAAATTTATCTAGACAAGGTGGCGGTATTGGCAGTAAAGGACCCGGAGAGAAAAAGTTAGAAACTGACAGAAGGCGCATAAAAGACAAAATTGATGATATACAAAATCAATTAAATGAGCTAGGTAAAGTCAGAGATACGAAAAGGAAAAAAAGAATGAAGGATGAAATTCCTATAATATCTATTGTAGGATATACTAATTCAGGAAAATCAACTTTATTAAATGCATTAATAGAAAATCAATACAGTAATGCAGAATATGAAAACAAAAAAGTTTTTGCTCGAGATATGCTTTTTGCAACACTTGATACTGAAGTGAGAAAAGTTAGGTTGCCTGGAGGAAGAAAAGTTGTATTTTCTGATACAGTAGGATTCATTAAGAAACTTCCTACACAAATTGTAGAGGCATTTAAAGGCACATTAGAAGAAATAAAATATGCAGATTTAATAATTCATTTAATAGATATAAATGATGAAAATATGCAAGATCATAAGGAAACAACAACTAATTTAATTGAAAAGTTAACTAACAGAGAAATACCTGTTATTACAGTTTATAACAAAGTTGATAAAGTTATTAATGGAAATATTACAACAATTCCTTCAAATGATATTATATATATATCAGCTAGAGATAAACTTAACATTGACAAATTGTTAGATGCAGTGGACTGTAAACTTAATGGTAAAAAGTTTAAATGCAGACTTAAAATTCCAAACAGTGATATTAAAACATATTATAATTTATATGAAAATAGATTCACAGATAATGTGGAATACGATTCAGAAGGTATTAATTTTGATGCTGTTTTATATGAAAATGAGTTAAATAATTACGAAAAATATATAGAGGTTACTTATTGAAATGAATAGTTATAAATCAATTCATCAATGTGGCAGAGATGAAATAACAATAAATAAATCAAGATTTATTTGTTCAGCTTCCCCTGTAAGCAGTGAAGAGGAAGCAATTGAATTTATAGAAAAAATCAAGAAGGAATTTAAGGATGCAAGACATAATGTTTATGCATATACAATTGGAGAAAATAGTAATGTCCAAAGGTTCACTGATGATGGTGAACCTTCTGGAACAGCTGGGATGCCTATTTTAAATGTAATTAATCAAGAAGAACTTAAAAATGTTGCAGTTGTTGTCACAAGGTATTTTGGTGGTATTTTGCTTGGTGCTGGTGGTTTAGTTAGAGCCTATACAAAAAGCGCTAAAATAGGATTGGAAAATGGATTAATAGTGGACAAAGTACTGTATTACGAAATTAGCTCTAAAATAGAATATACAATGCTTGGTAAAATTGAAAATGAACTTAATAAAAATAAATTTATAATTAAAGATAAAAAATATGAAGCAAATGTTAATTTAATAATATTAGCAAGGGAAGATGAAATAGAAAAATTAAACAATTTAATCAATGAAGTTACAAGTGGCAAGTCTGAAGTTAATATAGGACAATCATCTTATTATTCAATTAAAGATGATAAAATAGTTGAATAAGAAAAAAAGTATAAAATTTTTAAAAAATATTTGAAAGATTATATCTTATGTGATAAAATATCTCGTTAATGTAGCTTTGCGAAATAATTATTAAACGAGATTGATAGAAAAAATATAAGTAAAAAATATGCTATTTAATTAGTATGACGTTTAGGAGGATATATATGTCAGGTCATTCAAAATGGGCAAACATGAAACACAGAAAAGGTAAACAAGATGCTAAGAAAGGTAAAATTTTTACCAAATTAGCTAGAGCTATAACAGTAGCTACAAGAGAAGGTGGACCAGAGCCAGACTACAATTCATCATTAGCAACAGCGATTGAAAAAGCAAAAGCAGAAAATATGCCAAATGATAACATAGATAGAGCTATTAAGGCTGGTTTAGGCTCAGCTTCTGGACAACACTTCGAAACAATCACATATGAAGGATATGGACCATGTGGTACAGCTTTTATGGTTCAATGTTTGACAGATAACAAAAACAGAACTGCAGCAGATGTTAGACATTATTTTTCAAAATATAATGGAAATCTTGGTACTACAGGATGTGTTGGATATCTATTCGATAGAAAGGGTATTATATCTCTTGAAATGAATGATAAAATAGAAGAAGAAGCTATTATGATGGCTGCATTAGATGCAGGAGCAGAAGATTTTGAAGTAGAAGAAGATACTTATGAAATAACTACTAACCCTGAAGATTTTATCAGCGTGCTTAAAGGATTAAAAGCTGCTGGTTACGCAAATTTAAAAGGTGATATAATGTACATTCCTCAAACAACTGTAAAAGTTGAAGGTGAAGAAAACTTAAAATTGCTCGAAAAGCTTATTGACGCAATGGAAGATAATGACGATATTCAAGAGATCTACCATAACTGGGATGAGCCAGAAGATGAGGAAGAAGAATAGTCATTGCAACGCTTTAGCGGCTTGATAAATTCTAAATAAATGAAAAAGCTTAAGTTTTAGAATAGTGTTGATAATATATAAATTTTTAAGGGAAGTCAAAATGGCTTCCCTTTATGCTTATTAATTTATAATTACTTCTTTTCTCTTTTAAATACAAATATCTTCAGACAACCGACTATATCCGTACATTGCATATTAACAAATTCCCAACCCTCATTGGCATATTTGTTAAGAATAGCATCACATTTTTCTTTTAGAGAACGTTTAGTATCAAAAAGTGTATTTACTATCTCAGTTTTGTATTCCCACATAGTAACCTCTTATTATATTAATAATCTAATGTTCGTATTTTGATGCAATTGTGTAATAAATTATAGTTTAATCTATGCTCTAATTATAACATTATTTTCACGTTAATGTATATATTTATATAAATAACGGCTCTCTTTCTCTAAAGTTTTGATGATTACACAGATAAAGATAATATGTGTGGTATAAAGCCCTTAAACGATGATAATCCTTAACAAATTTAAAATCTTGAATGATGATAAACACAATGTAATCACATATTTCTATTATCTGAATAAAATGAATTGAATAATTTTTATACACACTGTACACAAAAAGTATAAATATTAATCCGATTAATAATTATAGATAAAACAAAAATATCAAAAAAATCTACGAAGTACTTTTTTAAAAATATTATTGTTTAAAAACAACTTTATTTACTTAGAAATTAGACATAATTAGTTTTTGTCAAAGTTACATATTTTCAACACAATATTTTGCACAAATGTATAAGCGAGAATCAATTTATTACAAAGATAGGAATTTCCGTTTGAGTCCTTTGGAGTGACTAATTTTTGGTCAACATAGATTTTTATATTGCATATAAAGTCTTGATTATTGATATTAATTGTTATATATTATTATGTTGTATACAATAGATATTTTCAAAAACTTGAAATGAATATTACATGAGTTGAATTAATATAAACAATCAGCTTATGAAAAATCGAAGAAAAATTTAAGGAGACAATAACATGTTAGAAAAATACTTAAAGGAACAATTTAATATATTATTAAACGACAAAATTAAATGCAGCAATTACAAAAAAGAATTCACTGTAGCTCAAGTAATAGACATTATACAAAAAAGAGGGACAGAAAGAAATATTGTTAAGTTAATTAAACAATTAGTAAAAGAAGGTATATTGACTGAAAAAGAAGACGTGTTTGCTTATTTTGAAGGTATGATGGAGGGCTTACTGCTTTAAAAGGGTTTTTTTGTCGAAAAATTTATTTTCATTTGTAACCAAGCTTTATTTTTTACATAATATATATCATAACCTTAAATATATGGGTTATGATAAAGGAGTATGATTAATATTATGATAAATAAAATATTGCAGCAACAAACTTGTGAAAATATAGCTGATTACAGTGAAACACAAGTTCCGGTTACAGTAGAACTTGTTTCAGTTACACCTGGACCAGGCGATAATCAAACATTTTGTTATACAGTAACACAAGTAGATGAACCAATTGCATTAAGCCATTGGCTTTTAGGTATATGCCCAACAATAACTCTTGAAGACATTGTAGAAGTAACTGTAACTATCAATGGAGTACCACAAACTGTTATTTTAGATCCAGATGATCCAGATGTAAATGTAGAAATTAGAACCATTGAAAATCCAGACCCAACAACTGGTTGTGTAGGGTTGAAATTTGATTTTGGGTTAGAAGAAGCAGGCGATGTAATGACTGTATGCTTTGAACTAACTACGACTTACCCAATTGGTCCTAATGTAGTTTGTATTAAGGGTGGGCAGGTAACAGAAAATGCATTATCAGTATGCGGACCTGTGTGTGGTATAACGGAAGTTTGTGAAACTACAGTTTTCCAAAATATAGGCGTTTGTGTTCCAGTAACAATTACACCTTTTGCAGAAGTTGGACCTATAGATATAACTTGCTGTGGCACTGCCACTGTATCTAATGTACCTTGTCCAATAGGTGCACCACCATCTTGTACGTTCTATGTAAGGCAAACTATCTGTGCTGAAGTTCCAATTAGCTTTAGTGCTACAGGTGATCCAGGAGACGCTGTTGTATCTTGTGGTGAACCAAATCAAGCAGGCTGTAATTGTAACGGTAACGGTAACGGTATCGGCTAAGAACTTCCAGATATATTTAAAAAGTTAATAAAGTTAAATTATATTATTGAGCGGATAACACAAATCTATGATTTGTTGTCTGTCACTTATACTATAAGTTAATAAAATAAAGGGGGCTGTCTCAATACAGCCCCTTTATTTATATATCTTTAATAATATGTAACTAAGCTTTAATGTAGACATAATATATTATATGAAATTTAAATATTTACTAGAAAGGAGTATTATATATGTTTAGTAAAAATTTTCAAAATGATATAGATAATTGTAATCCACCTTGTGATGAGAATGAATGTAATATAAATGCTTTTCAAGAAATAGATGTATGTGTTCCTATAACTGTTGAACCATATGTTAATTTAGGTGAAGCCGTTGTTGAATGTTTAGATGATCCTTATATAGCTAATATTCCATGTTGTACAAAGAATAAAAACGGAACTTGCAAATTTACTATAGCTCAAAGACTTTGTGTTATGGTACCAATTGAATTTAAAGCAAGTGCAAGTAGTGGACCGACTTCTGTAATCTGTGGTGATACATCTGATGAAGATTGTGAAGCAACACCTGTAAGTGGCGAAAATGACGGATTTGAATCTGATATTAAATCTCTATTAAAATTCTATATTAAGGGAAAGATGGTAGAATAAAAAAATAGTAACCAAATTGGTTTTTGCACATAATATATAGCATAACTTAGCTGTTTGAATGAATAAGCTGGTTTATAAAATGATAATTAACTTAAACTTATAAAAAAACTGCTGTATCGTCACAGTTATGATACGGCAGTTTTCGTTTGTTTGCATTTAATTTATGTACTACAGCGTATGTTCTAGAAATATTTTAATTCCAATTAATACTAAAATAGAGCCACCAAGAATTTCTGCTTTTTGTTTAAACATTTGTCCGAACTTTTTACCAAGGTAGGAACCAGCAATTGAGCATATAAAAGTTATTAAACCTATGGAAAAAGCTGCTGATAAGATATTGACCTTCATGACTGCAAAGCCAATACCTACGGCTAAGGCATCAATACTTGTTGCTATGGCTTGTATAAACAAAGTTTTAAATGTTAGTGTTTTAATTGTAGTTAGACATGCTTCTGGGTATTTAAGTTCTTTTAATGCTTCAACAATCATCTTACCACCTATTAATCCAAGCAATATAAGCGCTATCCAATGATCTAAAAATGAAATTAAATTACTAAAAGTCTGACCAATTACATACCCTAATAGAGGCATGAAAGCTTGAAAAAAACCAAAAGCAAGTGCAGTATAAAAAATTTGTTTTTTACGGATGTTTGTAAAGCACATTCCATTTGAAATTGAAACAGCACAAGCATCCATTGATAAGCCGATCGATGTAAAAAATAAAGTTAATGTTCCCATTATATTTCTCCGTTTCTTCACAATAAGAACCCTACCCATCAACGCAATCAAAGATTGCTGATGGGTCCCGGGAACCTTGTTGTATTAACAATAAAGACCCATGTATAGCGTTAGCTATACATGAGTCTCGTTCTTTAAGGCAAGCCAGATCAATTGATCATTATGTTGACTTGTCACATATACTATATGCAAACTACTCCCTCATGGTAAGTATTTTGTCCATTATAGCATAGGCTTATACCAATTTCAAGATTATGTTTCATAAAGGTTTAAAATTTCATAAACTTTATTGACTATGTTAATTTAAAGGTATAGTATTTAAATATATTATTAAAAGATTGGATAAAATATAATTTATGAAAATAGAAGGTTTTAAAAATTCATTAGAAGAAACTTTAAATAAAGAAAAGCTATTAGAACAAAAATTTAATCAAATTAGTAAATTTCGAATGGCGTCATTTATAGTTATGTCTATGTTGTTTTTATATGCTTTTTTTGAAAATAAAATTTTAGTTAGCTTATTAGGACTTATTTTTTTATTTGTATTTCTGAAATCTGTTTATCATCATAATTTAGTTAATGATGAAAGAAAGTATGTGAATAGTAAAAGGACAGTTTTAATGAATTATATTAGCCGTTTTGACAATGGGTGGCAAGTATTCAAGGAAAAAGGTAATGAGTATTTAAATGAAAATAGTGCTCAAGCTATAGATTTAGACTTATTTGGTAAATCATCTTTATATCAATATATTTGTGTTGCACATACTACTAGAGGGAAAAACATTCTTTCTGAATATTTGTGTAATTTAAATCCTGAAAAAAGCATTATAATAAAACGTCAGGATGCAGTGAAGGAATTATCTGAAAAAAAAGATTTTTTAATTCATATTCAAACTTTGAGCAATTTATTAGAAGTTAACAATAAAGATAAACAAAACAATTATATTGATACATTTATTAAATACGGAGAAAGTCAAACATTAAAGCCAAATATGTATATACATTTGTTAACATGGGTTTTGCCTTTGCTTTCATTTGTATTCATAGGTTTGGCTCTAGTTGGTAAATTAAATTATTTATGGGCAGTAATATGTTCATTAATTCAGCTTATGCTAGCATTTTGGGGTAGAGATAAAAATTCTCAGACTTTAACATTGATGTTTCAATTTCAAAAAAATATTAATGCTTATAAAGAATTATTTAAAGCTTTGGAAAATGAAAAGTTCCAAAGTGAGCTTTTAAATGAAATACAAAGTTATGTTCTTAAGAATGAAGGAGCTTCTAATAGTATTAATAAACTCAGCGTTATTGGTGAATTTGCAAATATGCGATACAATCAAATGTTTTATATAGTTATAGCTTCTCTTTTTATGTGGGATTATCAATGTGTTGAATTATTTGAACGCTGGAAAAGTATATATGGCAATCAAATAAGAAATTGGATTGAATCAATAGGACAAATTGAAGCTTTGATAAGTCTTTCAGTACTCTGCAGTGTAAAAGAAAATTATAGTTTTCCTACAATTACAGAAGGTGAAATACCTGAGTTAAAAGTTAAAAAAGCAGTTCATCCATTAATTGAAGAAAAAAAAGCTGTAGCAAATGATTTTGAAATGAATAATGAAACATGTATAATAACAGGTTCAAATATGTCTGGTAAAACTACATTTCTGAGGAGTATAGGAGTTAATCTTATGTTAGCTTATGCTGGAGGGCCTGTATGTGCAGAATATTTTGAAACAGGATGTATGAAATTATTTACATCCATGCGAATTCAAGATGATGTAAGTAAAGAAATATCAACATTTTATGCAGAAATCCTTAGGATAAAGTCAATGGTTTTATATAGTTTGGAAAGAAAGCCGATGATTGTTTTAATTGATGAAATATTTAAAGGAACAAATTCTGCTGATAGAATAATTGGTGCTAGGGAAATAATAAGAAAATTATCTCAACAATGGATTTTAAGTTTAGTATCTACACATGATTTTGAACTGTGTGATTTAGAATATGATAAATTAATAAATGTAACTAATTATCATTTTTCAGAATATTATTTAGATGATAATATTTATTTTGATTATACAATGAAAGATGGACGTTGTGTAACAACTAATGCAAAGTATCTATTGCGTATGGCAGGATTATTAGACGATTAATGATAATTATACAAAGTTGTTGAAAAACTGCAAAAATATATGTAATCAACAACATTTTTATGTTGCATTAAAAATATTATTCTGATATAATACACTAAAATAAGTTAATATATATACAATGATTGGAAGTAGTAGGTTTAGGCACATTTTAAGAGAGCTGTCGGGTGGTGTGAGATAGTAATTGTGAAAACTGAACTCGTCCTTGAGTATTTGAGATGAAATGAGTAGTTTCAAACGGCGTAAGTCGTTAACATAATGAGTGAGGCATGACAATGCCTAATTTGGGTGGTACCGCGGAAAGTTTCGTCCCAGTGAGGGAGAGGCTTTTTTTTGTATGTCCTAACCCCATTTTTCAGAGTTTTTTTTCTGAAAAATGGCGGTAGGTCAACTGCAACGAGTTCCCAATTTATGAGAGCAAAAGCGAACAAATAAATTGGTGAACGAGACTGCGTTTTTAAAATAAATTGTATTTTTGGGAGGAAAAACTTATGAAATCATACAATCCACAAGCCATTGAAAAAAAATGGCAGGATATATGGGAAAAAAATGAAACATTTAAAGCACTTGATAATTCAGAAAAGAAGAAATTTTATGCACTGGTAGAATTTCCATACCCATCTGGTGTAGGTTTACACGTTGGGCATATTAGAGCATATACTTCTCTTGAAGTAATTTCAAGAAAAAGAAGACTTGAAGGATACAATGTATTATTTCCAATAGGTTGGGATGCATTTGGATTACCAACTGAAAACTATGCTATGCAAACAGGCAAACATCCGAGAATAGTAACAGATGAAAATATTAAAGTGTTTACTGGACAATTAAAACAAGCTGGATATTCTTTTGACTGGTCAAGAACTGTTGATACTACGGATCCTAATTATTATAAATGGACTCAATGGATATTTTTACAATTATTTAAACATGGTTTAGCATTTAAAGATAAAACATACGTTAATTTCTGCAATAAATGCAAGGTTGTACTTGCTAATGAAGAATCACAAAATGGTGTTTGTGATAGATGCGGTAGTGAAGTTGTTCAAATGGAAAAAGATGTATGGTTCTTAAAAATTAGAGAATATGCAGATAAATTGTTAGAAGGACTTAATGACGTTGACTTTTTACCTAGAATTAGACTTGAACAAGAAAATTGGATTGGAAGATCATATGGAGCTGAAGTTGATTTTAAAGTTAAAGATACTTCTGACAGCTTGAGAGTATTTACTACAAGACCTGATACATTATATGGTGTTACATTTATGGTTATAGCACCAGAACATCCATTCCTTGAAAAATATGCTGATCAAATAACTAATTTAGATGAAATAAAAGATTATCAAACACAGTCTAAAAAGAAAACAGAATTTGAAAGAGTTCAACTTGCTAAAGATAAAACTGGTGTTGAAATAAAAGGATTATCAGCTATAAATCCTGTATCTGGAGAAATTGTTCCTATCTGGGTAGCAGATTATGTAATGATGGGTTATGGAACTGGAGCTATTATGGCTGTTCCTGCTCATGATACAAGAGACTGGGAATTTGCTAAGAAATTTAATATTCCTATAATTGAAGTTATTGCTGGTGGGGATGTAGAAAAAGAAGCATTTACAGATGTTAATGATGGAGAAATGATTAATTCAGGCATTTTAAACGGCTTGAGAGTAAAAGAAGCTATAGATAAAATGATAGATTATTTACAAGAAAATAAAATAGGTGAAAGAAAAACAAATTACAAAATGAAAGATTGGGCATTTAACAGACAGAGATATTGGGGAGAGCCTATTCCAATAATTCATTGTCCAAAATGCGGAATGGTTCCAGTTCCAGAAAGTGAATTACCTGTAACATTACCAGTTGTAGAAAACTATCAACCAACTGAAACAGGTGAATCACCACTTGCAAATATTAGTGAATGGGTTAATGTAAAATGCCCTGTATGTGGAGAAGATGCTAAGAGAGAAACTGATACAATGCCTCAATGGGCTGGTTCTTCATGGTATTTCTTAAGATATATGGATCCAAATAATCATGATGCAATTGCTTCTAAAGAAAATTTTGATTATTGGGGGCCAATTGACTGGTATAATGGTGGAATGGAACATGTTACAAGACATTTAATTTATTCTAGATTCTGGCATAGATTCTTATATGATATAGGAGTTGTACCATTCAAAGAACCATATGCAAAAAGAACAGCTCAAGGTTTAATTCTTGGTGGAGACGGTGAAAAAATGTCTAAATCAAGAGGTAATGTTGTTAACCCTAACGATATTATCAATGAATTTGGTGCAGATACTCTAAGAACATATACAATGTTTATAGGTGACTATGAAAAATATGCTATATGGTCAGATTCAAGTGTGAAAGGCTGCAAGAGATTCTTAGACAGAGTTTGGAAACTTCAAGAAATTTTAACTGATGAAAAAGGAATTTCAAAACAACATACATCATTAATTCACAAAACTATTAAAAAAGTTAGTGAAGATTATGAAGCTATGAAATTTAATACAGCAATAGCTGCAATGATGAGTGCGGTTAATGATTTCTATAATGATAAATTCATAACTAAAGATGAACTTAAAGCATTTATAACATTGTTAAATCCAGTTGCTCCTCATATTACTGAAGAAATATGGGAAACTCAAGGATATGGAGGAATGCTTAACAAAGCACAGTGGCCAACATGGGATGAAGAAAAAACTGTAGATGATGTAATAGAACTTCCAGTTCAAATTAGCGGTAAAGTTAGAGGCAAAATTGTTGTTTCTAAAGATGCTGACTTGCAAACTGCAAAAAAAATAGCTTTAGCTGATGAAAATATAAATAAATATACTGAAGGTAAAACTATAGTTAAAGAAATTTATGTACCAGGAAAGATTTTTAATATAGTTGTAAAATAAACAATAGATGAGCGATGGATGAGCTATAGATAATCAATAGATAAGCAATTGTTAAAATAGAAATTAACAATGGCTAGTCCATTGCTTTTCAACTGCTTAATCCATTGCTCATCTTTTTTTATAAAAAACTATTGACAAAAGTAGTTTAATAGTTTAATATTGCATAAAATAGAAATTAATTAATGCGTTGAAGCAGAGAAAGATATTTTAGTTCAATTACAGAGAGTTGGGTTAGATGAGAGCCAATGTTGAGAAAAATATGTAATATTCACTGCAGAGCATGTCTGTTTAAAGCCATTGCAAGTAGGCAGATGCGTATACTCACGTTACAGAGTTAGAAGTTTATTGACTTCGAAGAGTGATGATTTATATCATAACTAGGGTGGTACCGCGGATCTTTCGTCCCTATAAGCATATTTACTGTGTAAATATGTTTATAGGAATGAAAGATTTTTTTTATTCTAATTTAAGTGATATGTAAACTTTGCGCAAGGTTTAATATAAAAAAATACAAATTTTATGGAGGAATTATGAAATTAAATTTAATTAAAAGATCAATTGCATTAGCATTATGTTTACCATTGTTATTAACAGGATGTGGTTCAAAAGAATCAGTAAAAGAAGAAACTGCTAATGAATTAAATACAGCAGAAGAAAAAACTTATAAAATAGGTATTTCACAATATATGGAACATCCATCACTTGATGAGGCAAGAGATGGTTTTACAGATGAAATGGAAAAACTAGGAGTTAAAATTGAAGTAGATTATATAAATGCACAAGGAGATACATCCAATACTCAAGTTATTGCAGAAAAATTTGTTAAAAATGAAGTTGATATGATTTATTCAATAGCAACATTATCAACACAAGCTGCTAAAAAAGCTACAGAACAAACTAACATACCAGTTTTATTCACTGCAGTTACAGATCCAGTGTTTTCACAAATTGTGAAAAGCGTAGATGAAATAGATGCTAATATAACAGGTGTAACAGATAAAGTTGAATCAGCTGAAATATTAAAATTTGCAAAAGAATTAAAAGAAGATACAAAAGTAATTGGGATAATTTACAATACAGGTGAATCAAACTCAGAAGTTCAAGTAGATGAAGTAAAAGCTTCTGCTAAAGACCTTGGCATGACAGTTGAAACTGTTGGTATAACAACAATTAATGACATACCTCAAGCCGTCAATACATTAGCTAAAAAAGTAGATGTATTATATATGATATCAGACAACATGGTTGCATCTGGGATTCAACTTGTTGCAAATTTAGCCATTGAAAACAAATTACTTACATTATCAACAATTGAATCACAGGCAGCAGATGGAATATTAATGGCAAATGGTCTCAGCTATTATGAACTAGGAAGACAATCAGCTGTAATGGCGAAAAAGATACTAGTCGATGGAACTGATATTAAGAATATTAATGTTGAATCACCATCTGGACTTAAGAAAATAGTAAATGTTAAAACGATGGAAGCTCTTGGACTTACTAAAGATAATAAAGCTTTTGAAGGTGCAGAGTTTATTGAACAATAGTATGACAATAAGTTAATCATTGTTCTTAATAATAAATTCTTGTACTAATGTAAATATCTATGTATAATAACTTCATATAATAAAGTTATTAGTTGGAGGAATTATGAATAAAATAGATAAAATAAATTTTAATACTAAGGACCAATTTTATAATTATTTAAACATGAAACTTACAGGTTTAATTTGTGAAGAAAAGGATTGGTTAGCTAATCTTTCTAATGCATCAGCTCTTATGTGGTTGTTGATGGATGAAATAAACTGGGTTGGATTTTATCTTTATAAAAATGATGAGCTGGTTTTAGGCCCTTTTCAAGGTAAACCAGCATGCACTCATATTGAAATAGGAAAAGGTGTATGTGGAACAGCAGTAGAAAAAAGAGAAACTCAATTAGTTAAAGATGTACATGATTTCCCTGGACATATAGCTTGTGATATCCAGTCAAATTCTGAAATAGTAGTACCCATTATAATAGATAATAAAATTATTGGTGTACTTGACATTGACAGTCCAATAGTTGAAAGATTTGATGAAGTTGATAAAAAGCACATTGAAAAATTTGTAAATTTATTGATTAAATACATTGAGTTTCCTGAAAGATTCATTTAAATTATTTGCTTACAGAACATTTCATACTTAAATTCATATAATATTATTATAATGAAATGAGGTGAATTTATGTATGATGAAGGATATCTGAACTATAATGATAATTATGGAGATCAGATATACAATAATAATGGATATTTCAACAACCAAGACCCTAACATGAATAATAATTTAAACAATTGTTACTGTTATAAATCATATTTTAGAATTTTAAATGCTATAACAGATGCACCAGCTTTAGATGTATACGCTAATGAAATGCTTATTGCATCAAATTTAAAATATGGTGAGTTTTCTAGATACATGAAGTTTATGCCTGGAAATTATACTGTGACCGTGTATCCATCAGGTAATCAAACTAGTGCCATTATTGAAACAAATATAACAATTGATAGAAATCTAGCCTACACAGGTGCTTTATCTGGTGATTTGTTGGATACAGTTAATTTAAGTATTTATATTATACCTGAAGCAAAAGAAACAAATAATATGGAGCGTATGGCAGCAGTTAAATTTATTGATTTAAGTCCTGTAGGACCACCTTTGAAATTAATAGCAGATGATGGACCAATTTTGTTTTCAGATATTGAATATGGAGATGTTACCGAAAATGTAGCAATGCCTGCAGGAACATATACTTTGCATTTAAGAGCATCAGACTCTGATAAAAACATATTGACAGCTCCAAACATTGATTTTGCTCCTAGAATGCATTATACATTATTTGTGATTGGTAAATATGGAGCAACACCTAGACTTGAATTGTTAATACCTGAGGATGGATTGAACTATTTAGACTTATGCTGATTTATGCTGATTTATGAAATGATGACAAGAACAAGCATTAACTATTGTTTGTTCTTGTTTTTTGTATGCCCTAACCCTGCTTTTCCGACCGTAGGGAGAGAAAAACAGCGGTAGGTCAACCGCAACGAATTCCCAATATATGCGAGCGATAGCGAGCAAATATATTGGTGAATGAGACTGCGATTTTTGATTTGGAAAAGGGGAGCAGTAAATTTCATTTGCTTAAAATCTATGATATGTGATATAATTTCAATATATTAAATAAATATATATCGAGGTGTAAAATTGAAAACATTAGGAATTATCGGAGGAATGGGACCTCTTGCAACTGTTCATTTATTTGAAAGAATTGTATTGAAAACAAAGGCAGAAAAAGATCAAGATCATATTCGTGTTTTAATTGACAGCAATACTAATATCCCAGATAGGACAAAAGCAATAATAGGAGATGGGGAAGATCCAACTATAGAAATGATTAAATCAGCAAAGTATTTAGAATCATGTGGAGCTGATTTTTTGATAATGCCATGCAATACTGCACATTATTTCATAGATAAAATATTAGCTAGCGTTAATATACCAATGATTAATATGTTAGAAGAAACAGTTAAAGCTACATATGAAAAATATGGACAAGACACGGTTGTTGGAATGTTAGCAACTGATGGTACTATAAAATCAAAAATATATGAAAATTACTATGCAAAAATGGGAATAAAAACAATAGTGCCAAAAAATACACAAAAAAAAGTAATGGAATTCATATATGATGTAATAAAAGGTGGAAAATATGAAGTAGGTCCTGGCCTTATGTTTGAAGCAGTTGAAGAATTAAAGAGCATGGGAGCAAATTCATTTTTGCTAGGATGCACTGAGTTGTCATCAGCTGATTTCATGTATAAATTCGAAGGAGAATTTATTAATCCTATAGAAATATTAGCTGAGAAATCAATATTGTTTGCTGGTGGTCAATTAAATTAAATATAATGAGCAATATATAATAATATATTTACCGGAGGAATTAAATGAAAGAACTATCATCTAAACAAGCTGATTTTATATTATTTTTTGTTGCCTTTTTTTGGGGAACAGGTTTTATAGTGACAAAAATCGGATTAGAAGTGTTTTCAACGGTTCAATTAATGTTTTTTAGATTTTTCATCGCATCAGCAGTATCACTGATAATTTTTAATAAAAACATGAAAAAGATAAGTAAAAGAGATTTAAAAGCAGGAATTATTATGGGTATATTTTTATCTGCAGGTTATGTGTTCCAAACTTTTGGATTGCAAGGTACAACAGCTGGCAACTCTGCATTTTTGACTGGAACAAATGTTGTTATGGTACCTTTCTTTTATTGGATGGTATCAAAAAAAAGACCTGGCAACAACAATCTGCTTGCAGCATTTTTAATGTTTATAGGAATTATTCTATTGACAGTTGATTTTGAAAACTTTGGCCAATTCAATTTATCAGATATGCTGACATTTTTATGTGCAATTGCTTTTGCATGGCAAATAGTTGTAACAGGTATTTTTGCATCAGATAAAGACCCTTATGTTATTTCGACTGTTCAGATAGCTACATGTGCAGTTATATTTTTAATTATGATGTTGTTTGATAAATCACCTTTGATAATTAATACTAAAGGAATACTGAGCATAACATATTTAAGCCTTGTAACAACAATGTTATGTTTCTTAATGCAAACAATCGGTCAAAAGTACACCACATCATCACATGCAGCTATAATATTGAGTTTAGAATCAGTAGTAGGAAGCATTTTTGGAGTGATCTTCTTAGATGAAAAATATACGATTATAATGCTTGTTGCTTTTGTAGTTATTTTTGCATCTATTTTAATGGCTGAAGTTGGTTATGATTGGATGTTTAAGAAAAAGGAACAAGAATAATATAAAAATATATAAATTTTTGTTTTAAATCATATTCAGCAGAGTAGTATTATTACCTGCTGAATTTTTTGTATTTATAAATAATTGTTGAAACATACGAACATTTGTTATATAATTAGTAAAAACGTGCGTTAAAAGGAGTACATGGTGAAAAAGTACAAAAGGAATCAAAGAATTGGAGCTCTAATGAAAATTTTTGCTGAAAAACCTAATTATATTTTTTCGTATAATTATTTTTCGGAAATTTTTAATGCTGCTAAATCAACTATAAGTGAAGATATGGCAATAGTTAAGGAACTTGTTGAAGAAATTGAATGTGGTAGAATAGATACAATAGCTGGTGCTTCTGGCGGCGCTGTGTTTATACCATTCTTAGGACTTAAAGAAAAAACTGATATATTAACAGAACTATGTAATTTGTTTTCACAAAAAAATAGAATCATTGCAGGTGGATATATTTATATGACGGATTTATTTAATAATCCGAATATTGTTACTAATATAGCTAAAATAATTTCATCAGAATTTAGCGGCGTAAAAATAGATTATGTCGTTACAGTTGAAACAAAGGGGATTCCTGTAGCAATACTAACAGCACAAAAGTTAAATATACCAGTTGCTGTTATAAGAAGAAACAACAAAGTTACTGAAGGAGCTACAGTAAGTATAAATTATGTATCTGGTTCTTCAAATAATATACAAACCATGTCTTTGTCTAGAAGGTCTCTAAAAGAAAATTGTAGAGTTTTGTTGGTTGATGACTTTATGAAAGGCGGAGGAACTGCAAAGGGTATGGCCGATATGATGAGAGAATTTAATGCTCAAGTGGTTGGTACTGCAGTTGTCATTGAAACAATGGAACCAGAAAAGAAATTAGTTGATAATTATCTATCTCTAGTGGTGTTGAAAAAATTCAATGAAAAGGATGGAACCATTGAAATAGAGCCAAATTATAAATTGTTAAAATAATTTAAAAAATATTTCTACAAAAATGAAAATGTTTTTTTGCAATTTTCTGGAAAACGTAGTATAATACATTTAATTGGACATAATCTATTTTGGGGGAAGGTGGTGACAACATGAAAATAACGGACGTAAGAGTAAGAAAAATAAACTCAGAGGGTAAAATGAAGGCAATCGTTTCGGTAACATTTGAAGATTGTTTTGTAGTACATGATATAAAAATCATCGAAGGACAAAATGGTCTGTTCATAGCTATGCCAAGCAGAAAAATGCCTGATGGAGAATTTAAGGATATTGCTCACCCAATCAATTCTGAAACAAGAAATCTTGTTGCTGAAGCAGTATTCAAGGCTTATGAAGAAAAACGTACAGAGGAAAATGAAATCGAAGTCGAAGCAATGCCGCTGTAACGAATAACTGTTGATAATTAGCAACAGTTTCAGGGTCTTTTATAGACCCTTATTTTTGTGCTTTTGATTATTATTGCTTGAAGAAGTTTATATAATGTTGTATAATAACTGGTAATTATAAATTATAAGGAGATATATGAAATGAATATGTCAATAATTTTGGCTGCTGGAGAAGGAACAAGAATGAAATCTGACACTCCCAAAACCTTACATAAAGTTTGTGGAAAAGAAATGATTAAATATGTTATAGAAGCTGCAAAAAAATCAGGAATAGAAAAAAATGTTGTAATTCTAGGGCATGGAAAAGAAAAAATTAAAGAAAGCATTGAAAGTTATGGTGTAATTACAGTTGAACAACCAATTGGAGAAAATCTACCATATGGAACTGGTTATGCTGTAATGGTAGCTAAAGATTTTATTGATGATGACGATACAGTACTTGTATTGTGTGGTGATGGACCTCTTATAACAAAAGAAACATTGGAAAGTTTTATAAATTATCATGAAAACAATAATTATGCAGCTTCAGTATTAACTGCTATTTTTAACAATCCTAAAGGTTATGGAAGAATAGTAAGAAATGATGATATGTCGATAAATAGTATTATTGAAGAAAAAGATGCTTCAGAACAAATAAAAAACATAAAAGAAATTAATACTGGAATTTATTGTTTTAAAGGGAGTATGCTAAAGGTTGCTTTAGGAAAAATAGATACAAACAATTCTCAAAAGGAATATTATTTAACTGATACTGTTAAAGTGTTAAATAATGATAACTATAAAATTGGTGGATATGTTCTTGAAGATGAATCTGATATAAAAGCAGTGAATGACAGAGTTCAGCTTGCAGAAGTAAATAAAATTATGCAACAAAGAATTAACAATAGACATATGATTTCAGGTGTTACTATTATTGATCCAGAACACACATATATAGAAGATAGTGTAACAATCAACAATGATACAATAGTTTATCCAGGTGTTATATTAGAACAAGGTACGTCAATAGGAAGTCATTGCACAATAGGTCCAAATTCAAGAATAATAAATTCTACAATAAAAGATTATGTTAATGTTGACAGTTCAAAAGTTATTGAATCATATGTAGATGATGGAACAACAGTTGGACCATTTGCTTATTTAAGACCAGGTACAAAGCTTGGTAAGAACGTTAAAATAGGCGATTTTGTTGAAGTTAAAAAGTCTACAATAGGTGATAATTCAAAATCATCTCATTTGTCATACATAGGAGATGCTGAAGTTGGAGAAAATGTCAATATAGGATGTGGAGTTGTATTTGTAAACTATGATGGTAAAAATAAAAATAAAACTATAGTTGGAGATGGTGCATTTATTGGCAGCAATTCAAATCTTGTAGCTCCTGTAACAGTAAAAGACGGCGGTTATGTAGCTTGCGGTTCAACTATTACAAAGACAGTTGAAACAGATGATTTAGCTATTGCAAGAGCTAGACAAGTAAATAAAAAAGGTTTAGGCAAAAATAGATTTTAGTACTTAAAAGTTGAAAAGAGGTAAAAATTTAACATGTACATAATTGCAGGACTAGGAAATCCAGGCAAAGAATATGCTGGAACAAGACACAATGTAGGCTTTGACACTATAGATTTCCTTGCGGAAAAATATAATGTAAATTTAAATAAATTGAAATTCAACTCCGTTTATGGTGAAATAAATATAAACGGAGAAAAAGTTATGCTTGTAAAACCAGTTACATACATGAACAGAAGTGGTATAGCAATAGCTGAGATTGTAAAATATTACAAAGTGCCAATTGAAAATCTAATTATAATATATGATGACATTGACATACCAGCAGGTACGTTACGCATACGCCCTCATGGTAGTTCTGGTACTCACAATGGTATGAAGTCAATAATATATCAATTGGAAAATGATAAATTTCCACGCATTAGAATTGGTATAGGTAGAAATCCTGACATGGATCTTGCTGACTATGTACTTCAAAGATTTAGCAAGGATGACAGGGAAAAAATAAATAGTATAATTAAATCAGCTTCAGAAGCAGCTGAAGAAATTGTAACCAAGAGTTTAGATAGTTCAATGCAGAAATTCAACATTAAATTAACAAATTAATAGCAAAAATAAATTGTAATTAAATTGTAAATGTTGTACAATTGCCAAGATATGAATTTATGAATTATTCCCCTTGTTCCTTTATTGGACTAAATTTAAGAATAATTATATATATATAACATAGAATATATGTGCATTGTAATATCAATAATTCAAATATAGGGAAGAGTTTATAGAACCCAAATAAGGAAAAAATGATGGATAAAGTTTTATTTTCACAATTTCAAATAACAGAGAAATTTAATGTTGTTTCTAACAATGTTAAATATAGAAAACGCCAGCTTGTTCAAGGTATTAATGAAGAAGGACTGGCTTATTTAGCGTGCAATTTAAATGACACCGCAGTTAATAAAATATTGATACTTACAAATAATGAAACAAAGGCTAAAAAATACGAAGAAATGTTGAAAGCATATACAAATGATGCTGAAAAACTTCAACCAAAAGAATTCATTTTATATAATGTAGATGCTTTGAGCAAAGATATAGAATATAAAAGGACAAATGTTCTTGATAAAATAATTACGTCTAAAAAGATTATTATGACTGCATCTGTAAATTCTATAATAACAAGAGTTATGTCTAAAGCTAGATTTAAGGAAAATGTAATAGAATTAAAATACGGAAAAAGTTATGATCTTAATCTATTGAAAAATAATTTAGTAAAGTTAAAGTATGAAAGAGTAGATTCTGTTGAAGGTGTTGGACAGTTTTCTGTAAGAGGCGGTATTGTTGATATTTATTCACCTTCAGAAACTAATCCGTGCAGGATTGAATTTTTTGATGATGAAGTAGATTCAATAAGGTTAATTGATTTAAAAACTCAACGTTCAATAAAAAACCAAAAATCAGTAAAAATCATACCATGCAGCGATGTTATTTTTGAAGATGATGAAATTCAAAAAATACTGTTTGAAGTAGAAAAAGATTATAATAAAAGACTTAATAAAGTTATTGATTTACCTAATTCTAAGGAAGTTGAAAAAAAACTTAAGAACTTATACAATAGTTATAAAGGTAAGCTTCAAGAAGGATTAAGTATTGAAAATACTGATTTGTTAGTACCTTTTTTAAAAGATAATTTCGTAAGCGTATTAGATTATTTTGATGACGATTTCCTTTTAATAATTGATGAGCCAGAAAGAGTATTTGAAGAAATTAAAACTTTAAATGAAAGTTTTGGCATAAAATACAGCGAATTGTTTGAAAAGGGAGAAGTATTTACAAAACAAAGCAATGTATATTACAGTGAAGCAGAAGTAAAATCTAAAATCTTAGAAAAAAATTATATATCAATTAATGGTAAGTTAAATAAAACTATTGAAACTGATGATTCTGTTCAATTCTTATTTAAAGAAGCGTCTTCTTACTATGGCAAACTTGAAGATTTATCAAAAGATTTAAATAGATATAAATATAAAGGTTATAAAGTTGCTATAGTTTTAAGCACTCAAGAATCATGCAATAAGCTGCATAATTTGCTTGATGATTATGAATGCAGTACTGTTTTATCTAGTAACCCAAGTGAAGTTGCTGAAAGTGGACAGGTAATAATTATCCCAGGTGACTTAAAAAAAGGTTTTGAATACTACGATAACAAAATTCTTATTTTAACTGAAAATGAAGTATTTGGTTCAGTAACTAGAAAATCTCAAAAAAAGAGAAAGACTAAAGGATCAAAAATTAGTATTTTTACTGATTTAAAAGTTGGAGATTACGTTGTACATGAACATCATGGTATTGGACAATATGTAGGTATCGAAAAAATTGATGTTCAAAATATTAAAAAAGATTATTTGTGTATAAAATACAAAGGGGAAGATAAACTTTATGTTCCTGTTGACCAAATGGCTCTTATACAAAAATATATCGGGTCAGACTCTGAGAAACCCAAACTTAATAAAATGGGTAGTCAAGACTGGGTAAAAACAAAAGAGCGCACTAAAGCAGCCATAAAAAATATGGCAAATGAATTAGTTAAGTTATATGCTGAAAGAAAAGTTGTAAAAGGTTATTCTTTTTCTCCTGATACAGAATGGCAAAAAGAATTTGAATACAAATTCCCATTCCAAGAAACAAATGATCAGCTTAGATGCATTAAAGAAATTAAAAAGGATATGGAAAAACCATTATCCATGGATAGATTGCTTTGTGGAGATGTTGGCTTTGGTAAGACTGAGGTTGCAATGAGAGCAGCTTTTAAAGCAATAATGGATTCGAAACAAGTGGCAATACTAGTACCAACTACAATATTAGCACAACAGCACTACACAAACATTGTAGAAAGATTTAGAGGCTATCCTATAAAAATTGAAATGCTTAGCAGATTTAGAACACCATATCAACAAGCTAAAATTATCAGTGATTTAAATAAAGGGTTAATTGATGTAGTTATTGGGACACATAAAATACTATCTAAGGATTTAAAATTTAAAGATTTAGGGCTTTTAGTTATTGATGAAGAACAAAGATTTGGAGTTAAGCACAAGGAGTCAATTAAGCAGCTTAAAACTAATATAGATGTTTTAACTTTATCTGCTACTCCTATTCCTAGAACATTGCACATGTCAATGATTGGTGTTAGGGATATGAGCATAATATCAGAGCCTCCTGGCGATAGGCTTCCTATACAAACATATGTAATAGAATACAATGAAGGTATAATTAAGGATGCTATCGAAAAGGAATTATCTAGAGGAGGTCAAGTTTACTATGTTCATAACAAAGTAATTGATATAGATAGTGCTGCTGCTAAACTACAAAAACTATTACCTGATGCAAGGATTGCAGTAGGACATGGACAAATGGGTGAAAGACACCTTGAAAATATAATGCTTGATTTTGTAAAAAAGGAATATGATATACTAGTTTGTACAACTATTATCGAAACAGGAATGGATATACCTAATGTAAATACATTGATTATAGATAATGCTGATCACTTAGGACTTTCTCAATTATATCAATTGAGAGGTAGAATAGGTAGATCAAATAAAATATCATTTGCATATTTGACTTATGAAAAAGATAAAATGCTTTCTGAAGTAGCGGATAAAAGACTTAAAGCAATTAGAGAATTTACTGATTTTGGTTCAGGTTTCAAAATTGCTATGAGAGATTTAGAAATTAGAGGTTGTGGAAATATTCTAGGTGCAGAACAACATGGACACATGCTTGCAATAGGATATGATTTGTATGTTAAGTTCTTAGATAGAGCAGTTAGAGAATTGCAGGGTTCTGGACAATTAGAAGAAGACTTTGAAACTACTGTTGATTTAAGTGTAGACGGTTACATACCATCAACTTATATTGAAAATGAAGAACAAAAAATTGAAATATACAAAAAAATTGCAGCAACATCAAATAAGGAAGATATTTTTGATATTACTGAAGAAATAATTGACAGATTTGGTACACCTCCAAAGCAAGTTAATAATTTACTCAAAATATCTTATATAAAATCTTTATGTAAAAAATTAAAAATTAAATCAATAACACAGGTTAACAATACAGTTAACATTGAATTGAATATTAACAATGATCTCAATTCAGATTTAATAGGATTCTTGATTGATAATTTTAATGATAAAATAAAATTTGATGTATCCAAAGAACCTATTATTAAATATCGCTTAGATTCTTTAGAACAATTAAAAGTACTTGAGGATCTTGAATATATATTTGAAAAATTATACAATTATAAAGCAGAGTTGAAAAAACCTGCTAAGGAGGAAAAAAATGAATAAATTTAAAAAAGTAATCTGTTTAACTTTAGCACTTTGTATGGCAATTGGTGTGACAGCATGTTCAAAAAATAATGCAGATGGAACTGCTTCAGACTTAATTAAGCAAGAAGGTGTTTTAGCAACAGTAAATGGTAAAGCTATTACTCAAGCAGAATATGATGAAACATTAGCAGCATATAAAAATATGGTAGAAACTCAATATGGTGAAGGAGCATGGGATAAAGTAATGGCCGATGGCAAAACACTAGGAGATTATTATAAAGATGAAGCAATAATGGAAAATATGATATTAGAACTTCTATTAATAGGTGCAGCAGAAAAAGATGGATTTACAATGACAGATGAAGAACTTAAAACTGAACTTGATGTTTACAAAGGATATTTTTCAACAGATGAAGAATATCAGGAATTTTTAAAAACAAATGAAATGACAGAAGAATATTTAACTGATGCAATAAAAAAAGAATATATCATTAACCATTATTTAGATAAAAATATCGAAACTTTAGTTCCTACTGATGAAGAACTTCAAAAATTATTTGAAGATACAAAAATGGGAGAACAAGTTAGAGCTAGCCATATATTAGTTAATACTGAAGATGAAGCTAAAGCAGTTATAGAAAGATTAAATAAAGGTGAAGTTTTTGAAGATGTTGCAAAAGAAGTATCAATTGATCCAAGTAAAGACAATGGCGGAGATTTAGATTTCTTTGCATACGGAGATATGGTTAAGGAATTTTCTGATGCAGCTTTCTCTATGGAAACAGGAGAAATTAGCGGTGCTGTAAAATCACAATTTGGTTATCATATAATTAAAGTTACTGATAAAAAGACTGATGATACAGTAACTTTGGAAAGTTCAAAAGATAGTTTAACAGAAACATACAAGTCAAATAAATATAATGAGCTTATAGAAAACTTGAAAAGTAGTGCAACAATTGAAAGAAAATAAAAAAATGTTAAAATTAGTAAAAAAATGTTGCTATTTATTAATCCTTAATATATAATGAAAAATATGACAATATTTTACCAGATATATCCTAAAACATTTGGGGATAATATTCATTAAAGTGCAAATAATACTAACTATAAAAAGAAATGTCATATCAAGATAAAATTATGGTAATTGGAGGAACGATAATAATGAAAGCAACGGGAATTGTCAGAAGAATTGATGATTTAGGTAGAGTAGTAATCCCTAAAGAGATAAGAAGAACATTGAGAATAAGAGAAGGAGACCCTCTTGAAATATTTACTGATAGAGAAGGCGAAATAATTCTCAAAAAATATTCTCCAATTGGTGAATTGACAGAGTTTTCTGGAGAATATGTAGAATCATTGTTTGAAACAACAAGACATATAGCTATAATTACTGATAGAGATGGTGTGATCGCAGTTTCAGGTAGTTCAAAAAAAGATTATACTGAAAAAAGATTAAGCCCTGAACTAGAAAAAATTATAGAAAGCAGAGAAGTTTATACTGCTTCAGGTAATACTAAACCAATAAGAATAACTGCTAATGAATTCAACCCAGATAACTATACTAGTCAGGTAATTGCTCCTATATTAGTACATGGAGATCCAATTGGATGTGTAATGTTACTTTCTAAGGAAAAAAATGCAAAGATGGGTGAAATAGAAGAAAAGCTAGTTAAAACAGCATGTATATTCCTAGCAAGGCAAATGGAAAGCTAATAAAGTTCTTCAGTAATAAATTAAAAGAATATTAAAAGCAAGTTGAAACTAAAAAAGTAATAATAAAAAGATGAATTCTGTATAAAAGAATTCATCTTTTTATATATAATATTCAAAATAATATTTTTAAAAAGTGTAAACTAAAAAACATAAAAACGCATAAACACATAAAAACATAAAAACATTGTAATATAAGTTAGTTTTCTATATAATATTAGTATCTACTTTAAATTACAATAACGTTTTGGTATATTCTAATTTATTAAGGTTAACTAAACATTATAGTGTTATAAAAGTAGTAATAGTAATAATATAAATAAAGAAATGGGGTCTCTATATGAATATAAGATTTTTAGGCGCAGTAAAAGGCGTTACAGGTTCATGCCATTTAATTGAGTTTAAAGGAAAAAAAATATTGCTTGATTGTGGGATGTTCCAAGGAAAAGATGAGGATTTAAATACTGAAGTATTAGAAGTTAATCCTTCGGAAATCGATTATTTACTTTTAAGCCACAGCCACATCGATCACAGTGGCAGAATTCCTTTATTAGTTAAAAACGGATTTAAAGGAATGATATATTGTTCAAAGCCTACCTATGATTTATGTCAAATAATGCTTATTGATAGTGCTCATATTCAAGAAACTGAAGCTGAATGGAAAAACAGGAAAGCGAAACGTTCAGGCAAAAGGCTCATTGAGCCAATGTATACTCAAAGTGATGCCGCTGAAAGTTTTAAATATTTTAAACCAATATTTTACCAACAAGTTATTCAAATTAACGAAAATTTGACTGTGAAGTTTAATGATGCAGGACATATATTAGGTTCATCAATAATTGAAATGTGGTTTAAAGATGATAATGAAACTATTAAAGTTGTTTATTCTGGTGATTTAGGTATGAATGACAGACCTATATTAAATAATCCAACTATTATTGATAGTGCAGATTATATTATAATAGAGTCAACTTACGGAAACAGAGTTCATGAAAATGTTGAACAAAGGACAGAAGAACTTATAGATATAATATTAAAAACAGTTAGAAAAGGTGGAACAATTGTTATTCCATCATTTGCAGTAGGAAGAACTCAAGAGATAATATATGAACTAAACAAATATTATGACAAAAAATTAAGTGAAGAAGGTATAAAAGATAATGAACTTAAAAAAATACCTGTATACATAGATAGTCCTCTTGCAACTAAAGCGACTGAAATATTTAAAACTAATGCGCTTGTTTTCGACCAAGAAGCTAGAGAATATTTATTGAAGGGGGATAATCCATTAGAATTTGAAAACTTACACTTTACTCAAAGTGCAGAAGAATCAAAAGAACTTAATTTTTCCAATGTACCAAAAATTATAATTTCAGCAAGCGGTATGTGTGAAGCTGGTAGAATAAAACATCATTTAAAACACAATCTTTGGAAAAAAGAATGCAGCGTAGTTTTCGTAGGTTATCAAGCAGAAGGAACTCTTGGACGAAGAATTTTAGATGGTGAAAAAGATGTTAAAATTTTAGGCGAAGAAATACACATTAATGCTTCAATTCATAATGTTGAAGGATTTTCAGGCCACGCAGACAAACCTGCTCTTTTAGCATGGCTGCAAGGATTTAAAGAAAAGCCTAAAAAAGTATTTATTGTTCATGGAGAAACAGAATCTAAAGCAGATTTTGCAAAGGAAGTTACGGAGAAACTCGGATTTAGCTGCATAGTACCAGAATACAATACAATATATGATATTAAATCAGTTGATTCTATGCAAGAAATACAGGTTGACAATAAAGCTAAATTATATGAGGAAGCAATTGTTGAAATACATAAAGATATAGAAACTGCAACTGAAGAACAAATTAAAGAACTTACAAAAGATGTTGAAAAACTTAAAATTCTTTTTGAAAATGCAGTAAAATTAACAGAAGGACAATTGAAAAAGGATATTAATGTTGAATCAATAAATAAAATAAATAACAACATTATAGAAATAGAAAATGAAATAATGAATTTAACAATGCTTAGCGGCAAATAATGAACAAACAAAAAATCGTTGATTAACAACGATTTTTTTCATATTTATAATTAGTCTGTGATTTTAACTTTATATATTTCCATCCACTCATTTATTTGAATGAAATAAGCTATTAACTGCGGACCTTTCATAAGCTGTCCATACCATGGAACTTTAAAAGAATCTCCTCCAGTATTTACTATTTCTGTTACATGCTTTTGATCTATTAATTGGAATATTGGTGCGTTTTTATTTTGCATTATTTCTTTCATCCAACTTTGCACTGCATTTGTGTAATCAATATGATGAGTTTTTGGATATGGACTTTTCTTTCTATCAATTATATCATCAGGTAAAATTCCTTTAAGAGATTCTCTCAACATCCCTTTTTCCCTACCATTATAAAATTTAAAATCATTTGGAATATTAAAACAATACTGTACTAGTCTGTAATCAGCAAATGGGACTCTTACTTCTAAACTGTTTGTCATGCTCATACGATCTTTTCTGTTTAATAAAGTCATCATAAACCATTTTATATTTAAATAAAAAAGTTCTCTCATTCTCGATTCTTCCTTAGATTCGCCTTTAAGTTTAGGAACTTGTTTAATTGTATCACTGTATTTTTGAGCTACATATTCTTCTAGTGGCAAATTATAAAGTTCTTTATTTAATATTGCTTTACGTTCCTTTGATGATTTTGACCATGGAAATATATTTGCATTAATGTCTTCTGGTCTAGTAAACCAAGGATATCCTCCAAAGATTTCATCAGCACATTCGCCAGATAGCGCTACTGTTGAATTTTTTCTAATTTCTTTACAAAACAGCAATAAAGAAGAGTCAATATCAGCCATGCCTGGTAAGTCATTAGCTTTCACAGCTTCCTTCAATGCACTTACAAGTTTTAAATTATCTAAAACAACAGTTTTATGGTTGCTTCCTAAAAATTCTGCCATCCTTTCTGCATACACTTGATCTGAAGTTGGCTGAAACAAATTTGCTTGAAAATATTTATCATTATCTTTATAATCAATAGAAAATGTATCTAATGTTCCACGACCATGAGTTTTATAATAATTTGATGCTATGGCTGAAATAGCACTTGAATCCAAACCACCTGATAAGAATGTACATAATGGTACGTCAGATACTAACTGTCTTTCAACTGCATCAACAAGAATATCTCTTGTTGTTTTTTTTGTTTGTATAAAGTCTTCTTCGTGAGGTTTTGCTTCTAACTCCCAATATTGAGTAAGCTTAGATATTCCGTCTTTGTATATTAAATAATGAGCTGGAGGGACTTCTTTTATATCTTTAAAAATTCCATTTCCCAATGAACGAGCAGGTCCTAACCCTAGGATCTCCATTATACCTTCTTTATTAATTACTGGCTCTATTAGTGGGTGAGCTAAAAGTGCTTTTATTTGAGAGCCAAAAATAAGGTTCTTATTTATTTCGCTGTAAAATAAAGGCTTAACTCCTAGTGGATCTCTTGCTAAAAACAATGATTTGTTATTTTCATCCCATACACCAAAAGCGTAAATTCCATTAATATGGCTTAAACATTCACATCCCCATTCAATGTAAGAAATTAGTAAAACTTCAGTATCTGAATAAGATTTAAACTGGTATCCTTTTGTTTTAAGCTCATCTCTAACTTCATCTGTATTATATAATTCACCATTATAAACAAGCACATATTTTCTTTCACTTACATTGCGGGTCATCGGTTGTGCTCCACCTTCAGGGTCTACAATTGTAAGACGTCTGTGACCTAATAGCGCATTTTCTGATTGGTAATAACCACAATCATCAGGACCTCTTTCTATAAGTTTATTTGTCATTTGTTTCAGAATCTCTAAATTATCCGAAATATTATTTTCAGTATTTACCCATCCAACTATTCCACACATAATGCCTCCTTATGATTTTTATTTGAAATAAAAAAAGAGCCTTTGATATTTCAAACATCTTATTTGTGATTTTGTAGTTTATGCTTTTTTTAATAATATTGTTCCCCTTTTCTAATAATACATAATGTAAATATAAAATAAAAAATTTTTTTATAGGTAGTTGTATTTAAAGAAAATACATTAATACGAATTATAGTCAAAGTATATGTGTTATAATTCGTATTAATACGAACTATATTGTTACAAAAAAAGAAATTTATGAAGAAAAGCATTGACAAGCTTTTTTATATTTGTTATCATTAATATACAAATAAGTGGTAAATAAAGTACTTAAAATAGAAAGGAACCAATTATGAATTTTGATGTAAAAAGAGTGTTTGTAGAAAAAAGAAATGGATTTAATACGGAAGCCTTAAATCTACTAAACAACTTCAAAGAAAATCTTAAGTTGGATTGCTTAGAAAATATTAGAATATTAAATAGATATGATGTTTCTCATATTAATGATGAAGATTTTGATAAAGCTGTATCTACAGTTTTTTCAGAACCAAATCAAGACATTGTATTTAAAGATAATATTGATGTGTCAAACAATAAAATTTTTGCAGTTGAGTTTTTGCCAGGTCAATATGATCAAAGAGCAGACTCCGCTGCTCAATGTATTCAAATTGTAACAGGAAAAGAAAAGTCTCCTGTAAAATATGCAAGAGTAATAGTACTTGTAGGTATTTTAACAGACGAAGAATTTACAAAAGTAAAAAAATATTATATTAATCCTGTTGATTCTAGAGAAGCTGAACTTGAAAAACCAGAAACACTAGATGAAAATTTCGAAGAAGCATCTCAAGTAGAAACAGTTGAAAACTTTACGAGCAAATCTTTAGTAGAAATAGAAGATTACAGAGTTAATATGGGTCTTGCTATGAGTACTGAGGATTTGTTGTTTTGTCAGGAATATTTTAAAACAACTGAAAAAAGGAACCCTACATTAACTGAAATAAAAGTAATTGATACATATTGGTCTGATCATTGCAGGCATACTACTTTTTCTACAGTTATTGAAAATATAAAATTTGAAGATGGAAAAGTTACTGAAGAAATAAAAAATACTTATGAACAATATATTAAAAGTAGAAATTATGTATATGCAAACAGAGATAAAGATATTTGCTTAATGGACATTGCTACTATTGGAGCAAAGGAATTAAGAAAAAAAGGAATGCTTGATGATTTAGAGATATCTGATGAAATAAATGCTTGCAGTATTGTAGTAAATGTTGAAATAGACGGAAAAGATGAAGAATGGCTAGTAATGTTTAAAAATGAAACACATAATCATCCTACTGAAATAGAACCTTTTGGAGGAGCTGCTACTTGTCTTGGCGGTGCTATAAGAGATCCTCTTTCAGGACGTTCATATGTTTATCAAGCTATGAGAATTACAGGAAGTGGTGACCCTAGACAAAGTGTTGAAGATACATTGCCTGGAAAACTTCCTCAAAGAAGAATTTCAACTGAAGCTGCAGCTGGTTACAGTTCTTATGGAAATCAAATTGGACTTTCTACTGGAAAAGTAGTTGAAGTTTATCATCCTGATTATGTGGCAAAAAGAATGGAAATAGGTGCAGTAATTGCAGCTACTCCTAAAAAAAATGTAAAAAGAGAAGCTCCTTTAAAGGGAGATTTAATAATATTATTAGGTGGCAAAACTGGAAGAGATGGGTGTGGCGGAGCTACTGGTTCATCTAAAGAACATACAGAAGAATCAATATCAGTTTGTGGTTCTGAAGTACAAAAGGGTAATGCACCTACTGAAAGAAAAATTCAAAGATTGTTTAGAAATAAAGATGTAAGCAAATTAATTAAGAAATGCAATGACTTTGGAGCAGGTGGAGTTTCTGTTGCAATTGGAGAATTAGCTGATAGCTTAAATATAAATCTAGATTTAGTTCCGAAAAAATATGAAGGTTTAGATGGTACAGAGTTAGCTATTTCAGAATCACAAGAAAGAATGGCAGTTGTTGTTAGACCATGTGATGTTGATAAATTTATAGAATATTCACATAAAGAAAATCTTGAGTCAACTGTTGTAGCAGTAGTAACTGATGATAGAAGGCTTAAAATGACTTGGAAAGGTGTAACAATTCTCGATATACAAAGAGATTTCCTTGATACAAATGGAATTAAACAAAAAATAGATGCAGTGATAAAAGAGCCTATAAATGCAGAAACAGCAGGCAGAGATCCTCTTAATAAATTTAAAACTAGCAACTTAGAAGATATGTGGATAGAAAATTTAAAAGATTTAAATGTTGCAAGTCAAAAAGGATTAGTGGAAAGATTTGATTCAACAGTTGGTGCAGGAACAGTTTTAATGCCTTTTGGAGGAAAAACACAAATGACACCTACTGAAGGAATGGTAGCAAAAATACCTGTACAAAATGGAATTACAAACACATGTACTTTAATGACTCATGGTTTTGATCCATATCTTTCAAAAATTAGCCCATATCATGGAGCAATGTATGCAGTAATACATTCTGTAGCAAAGATAGTCGCAATGGGTGGAGATTATAAAAATATTAGGTTGACTTTGCAGGAATATTTTGAAAAATTGAACAAAGAACCTGAAAGATGGGGAAAGCCTCTAAGTGCATTGCTTGGAGCATTTAAAGTTCAACATGAACTTTGTATACCTGCAATAGGTGGAAAAGACAGCATGTCAGGAACATTTATGGATATTAATGTTCCGCCAACTCTAGTAAGTTTTGCAGTGGCAGTGTCTGATGTTAGAAATATTATTTCTCCAGAATTTAAAAAACCTAACAGTAGTGTAGTTTTAGTTAAATTAAAGAGAAATGAATTAAATATACCTGATTTTGAAGATATGAAAAATAAATATGATGCAATACATGAAGAAACTTTATCAGGAAATATATTAAGTGCTCACACTGTAGGACATGGTGGTGTAGCAGCTAGCATAAGCAAAATGACTTTTGGTAATGAAATTGGCTTTAAAACTGTTTATGAAAATGAAGCTAATTCATTTATAGATTATCATGGGCTTTTTGCATCAAGTTATGGTGATATAGTATTAGAAGTTAAAGATATATCAGAACTTGAAAAAATAAACTTTATAGAAATTGGTAAAACAACTTCTGAAAAAAGGTTAGATATTAACGGATGCTTTAATATAACTATTGAAGAGATGTCTAAAGCATGGTTAGAACCATTAAATAATATATATCCTATTAAAAAGGATGATGTTGGACAAATTAAAGATTACAGTTTCAAGGGTGGAAATAAAATTAAATCTACACTTAGCGTTGCAAGACCAAAAGTATTTATACCAGCATTTCCAGGTACAAATTGTGAATATGATACAAAGAGAGCTTTTGAAAGAGCTGGCGCTGATGCTGAAATATTCGTATTTAAAAATTTAAATCAATCAGATGTATATGATTCAATTAAAGAAATGAATAAAATGATAAGACAATCTCAAATAATAGCATTTCCTGGAGGATTTAGCGCAGGTGATGAACCTGAAGGTTCAGGAAAGTTTATTGCAGCAGTATTTAGAAATAAATTGCTAAAAGATGCTGTAATGGATTTATTGAAAAATAGAGATGGTTTAGTGATTGGTATTTGTAATGGATTCCAAGCGTTAATAAAATTAGGGCTTGTTCCATTTGGCGAAATTGTTGATATGAAAGAAGATTATCCAACATTAACTTATAACAAAATTGCAAGACATATATCAACTTTTGCAATGACTAAAGTTGTATCAAATCTTTCTCCTTGGTTCAATGGATGCAATGTAGAAGATGTACACTATATGCCATTATCACATGGTGAAGGAAGATTTGTTGCAAATGAAAATTGGATAAGTAAATTAAAAGAAAATGGACAAATAGCAACTCAATATGTAGATTATAACAATAAGCCAACATATGATGGCTTATACAATCCAAATGGATCTGCTGAATCAATAGAAGGTATAACAAGCCCTGATGGAAGAGTTCTTGGTAAAATGGGCCATTCTGAAAGACTTGATCGCGATTTGTATTTAAATATACCAGGAAACAAGGACCAAATGATATTTGAATCAGGAGTTAAGTATTTTAAATAGGAGGATATATGAAAATAGCAATTGTTATGGGAAGCGATTCAGACTTCCCAATAGTTGAAAAAGGACTTAAAATTTTAAATGATTTTGGAGTAGAAGTTGATGTAAGAGTAATATCAGCTCATAGAACACCTTTTATGGCCCTTGATTTTGCACAAAATGCAGAAGCAAACGGTTATGAATTAATAATTGGCGCAGCTGGTAAAGCTGCTCATTTGCCCGGTGTGTTAGCAGGATGTACACCACTTCCAGTAATTGGTCTTCCTATTAAAGCATCAGAATTAGATGGCATGGATGCACTTTTAGCAATAGTACAAATGCCTCCGGGAGTTCCAGTTGCAACAGTAGCAATAAACAGTTCAGAAAATGCAGCTCTTCTCGCAGTACAGATATTATCTGTAAAATACGATGAATTGAGAATTAAGTTTAAAAAATATAAAGAAGAAATGGCTTTAAAAGTAATAGAAAAAGATATTAAATTAAACGAAAAATTAAAAAATAATTAAAAAATTGGAGGAGATTAAAATGAAGAAATTAGAAATGTTATATGAAGGAAAAGCAAAGAAAGTATACAAGACAGATAATGATAAGCAATATATCGTAGATTATAAAGATGATGCTACAGCATTTAATGGTGTTAAAAAAGGAACAATAGTTGGTAAAGGAGTAGTAAACAATAAAATGTCAGCAGCATTGTTTGCCCTTCTTGAAGAAAATGGAATACCTACACATCAAATAGAACTTTTAAGTGACAGAGAATCTCTTGTAAAAGCAGTTAAAATATTACCTTTAGAAGTAATAGTTAGAAATGTAGCAGCTGGTTCACTTGCAACAAGATTAGGACTCGAAGAAGGCGTAGTTATGAAAGAAACTGTTCTTGAATTTAGCTATAAAAATGATGCCCTTGGAGATCCAATGGTAAATGATTACCACATTTATGCTATGGGATATGCTACTAAAGAAGAACTTGATACAGTAAAAGCATATGCACTTAAAGTAAATGAAATATTAAAGAAGTTCTTTATTGAAAGAAATATTAAATTAATTGACTTTAAACTTGAATTTGGTTTATATGACGGAAAAGTAATATTAGCTGATGAAATTTCGCCTGATACTTGCAGATTATGGGATGCAGAAACAAATAAAAAACTTGATAAAGATAGATTTAGAAGAGATTTAGGCGGAGTAGAAGAAGTTTATCAAGAAGTATTAAATAGAATAAGTAGTAAATAAATTTGATAGGAGAAACCATGTACGATAAAATATTTGATGATGACAAGTTACATGAAGAATGTGGTGTAGTTGGTGTTTTCTCAGAGAACCCAGATATCACTTCTCAATTAATATATTATGGTTTATTTGCACTTCAACACAGAGGTCAAGAAAGTGCAGGTATAGCAATAAATACTGGCGGCAAAATAGAATACCATAAAAGTATGGGGCTTGTATCTGATGTTTTAACTGATGATGTAATAAAAAGATTATCAGGAGGAATTGCTGTTGGACATGTTAGATATTCAACATCAGGTGAAAGCCTTGTAGAAAATGCTCAACCTCTTGTAGTTAGATATAAAAAAGGAACTCTTGCACTAGCGCACAATGGAAATTTAGTTAATGCAGATTCAATGAGAGATATTCTTGAAGACAGCGGAGTTATATTTCAAACATCAATTGATACAGAAGTTGTAGCAAATATGATTGCAAGAAACTCTAATGGAGATATAATTAAATCTATTAAAAATGTAATGGAAATAATTAAAGGTGCATTTGCCTTTGTTATGATGACAGAAAGGGAACTCATAGGAGTAAGAGATCATTTTGGACTTAGACCTTTATGTCTCGGCAAAAGACCTGATGGATATATTCTTGCATCAGAAAGCTGTGCAATTAATGCTATGGGTGGTGAGTTTATAAGAGATATCGAACCAGGCGAAATAGTAATAATTAATGAAAATGGTGTTGAAAGCATTAAAAGTGCTAAATATGCTCAAAAGAAATCATGTATATTTGAATATGTTTATTTTGCAAGGCCTGACAGCAACATAGATGGTATAAATGTATATCAAGCAAGATACAACGCAGGCAGAAAATTAGCTAAAGAAGCGCCTGTAAAAGCAGACTTGGTATTTTCAGTTCCAGATTCAGGAACACCTGCTGCAATAGGATATGCCCAGGAACTTGGTATACC